>Ga0228669_1000166_pt1 | contig 40495 bp, 45 predicted proteins | sample 84DmetaG_FD_182700 | JGI IMG/M metagenome (GOLD analysis project Ga0228669, IMG submission 182700) | Seawater microbial communities from Monterey Bay, California, United States - 84D | ecosystem: Environmental > Aquatic > Marine > Coastal | place: USA: California | collected 2016-10-11 | reverse complement strand
TGTAAATGCTTCAATCATTGCACCAATTAATCCAAATATAAAAGTCATAGTAACCAATGAAGTTGTAAATGCTTCAACCATCATTGGATTACCACATCGAGAACTCAACATATTTGAATTAATAAATCCTTGAACTACTACAAATATTACAACTAATATAGGTACTAATACGTATGGTTTGAAGCTCTTTTTAGGCAACATTACATCTTTAGCGTAACTTTTAATTTTTGTATAATTAAATCGAATAAATCCAATAATAATAATAAGAATTAAATAAATAACACCAATTACACCACTATTAATACCAGAACTCTTAAGTTTCTCAGAACCTATCTTCTTTACTTTATTAATACCATCCGTTTTCTTTATTTTATCAGATAGATTTTTCCTTGCCATATCCATATTACTCATTTATAAATAAATGATATTAAATAATAGTAATAATCATAATAAATAGTTTCAATTATCCGTTATTCTAAATTTATAGAACTTAAATTTTTCATAATATCTTCATCTGTTTTTTTACATTTAATTTTATTCATAGATTCCGAATTTATTAAAACTGCTAATGCTGCTGCTAATATGTATAATACTGCTGTTCCAATTAAATCTTTCCTTAAAACTAAATTATAATATTTCATAAGCGTATTGTTGTTATTTGTATTTTCAGGTATATTTAATGGCAATATCTTCATTTGAAAATTTGTAGGTCTTACGGTATTTAACTGTAATGATTCATTGCTAAGAATACTTTCCATTACATTTGAATCGTCATTACGAATATTTGGAACATATATCTTATTTATAACTGTTCTAACCGTTTCTACATTCATCCCGCATAAAAAATAACCAAATGTATTATCAAATGGAGATTTAAGAATTGGTATACTTTCTATTAAACTAATGATAGAACCAAAAATTAAAAATATTGTAATAGCTGATGTCATAAATGCTGTTTGAGTCATATCTACATTACATTTTAGCATTAACTGGTGTTTGTTACTAAATCCTTGAACAATAAACATGATAAACATAAGCAAAGGTATCAATATATATTTTGGTACACCTTGTTTTGGTAACATTTTTGATTGTGAATAGTCATTTATTTTTTGCGACCCATATCTAAAAGCAAAAAAAATCGCTATTATAATAAGATGAATAGGTAGTGAAACAAACATTATATATTAAATCTATAATAAATTGTTAGTAATAATACAATAATATGTTATCTTTTCTATTATAATTTATTAACAATTATATATTGATGCTTGTTCAACAAAAGGCAACATTAATAGAACCTGGTGTAAAGTATTTTTTAAATGAAACATTGAAAAATTGTAGAAATAAAAAATTATTAACTGAAAAAATAAACATTAATATACTATTGTTTTTAATTTTTACAGTAATCATTGGTAGTATATTGTATTATAAATGGAAGCATAAACCTACTTTAGAAGAATTAAAACATCGTGATAATCTTAAAAAGCATTATATTTTAAATAAAATCAAAGCAATATCAGATAAAAAGTTAAAAGATAAAAATGAAATTATAACTAATCTTCCTAAATTTGAAAGTGATTTTGTGAAACTTCATAAAAATTTTTATAACATTTAATAGTAAATGAGTAAGTTAAAAGATTATAAACAAGCATTGGATAATTATTATTTTTTAAAGGCAAAGTATGAAAAACCCAAAATAAAGGACGGAAAGATTGTAAATGACCCAGTTAAATATTGCATAAAATGTAAGAAAAAGGGAGGAACCGAATTTTTAAGAAAAGTAGAAAAAGCAGAAAAAGGGGAGAGAAAAAGAGTTACATTAATATGCCGGTGTAAGGCAGATAATCCATGCAATTTAAACATAGAAATCTCACTTGCTAATTATAAGTTATACGAGGATTTAGTTAAATCATTAAATAAAGATATGGAAGATGTAAAAACAAAGATAATAAAACTTAAATTAGATTTACTATTTCAATTGAAAGATGAAGATTATGTAGTAAATAAATTTGAACAACTTAAAAATAAACTACAATCGTTAAGTAAAAAATTAGACAAGTTACAAACTACATATAAAGAGAAAAATAACACATTTATTATTAAACGAAAGGACGAAGAAACCAATGATGAATATGAAGAAAAAATAGATAGGGAAAAAGGGGTTAATATTACAAGTCGAGAAATAGAAGGAATTATTAGTAAATATGGTAAACTTATCGAAGAATATAAAAAAACAAAAAACAAATCATTTTTAATAGATGCTTTTGAAAAATACCATACTCAGATTGTAGATCTTTTCGATAAAAAAAGAAAAATTCAATATCAAGAAGGTAATGTTGAATATGTAAAAGAAGGAGGAAAAATCACTGTTGAATTTGATTTTAAAAAAGTATCTATTGAAAATAAACAAGTTTCATTAAACCGTTTCGAAATAGTTAAAAATATTTATTAATAAGAAATATTACCTAATATATATAATGAATTTATCGAAATTTATAGATATTAAAGTATTTTTATTGGCTTTATTTGGTGGTTTGTTTTTATCATATATTTTAGCACCAAAAAAAAGGGTTATATATGTTTATCCTAACCCATCCAATACAAACAAACTATTATATAAGGATAAGGCAGATAATTGTTTTAGGTTTGAAAAACATGAAGTAGAGTGTCCTAAAAATAGTAGCGAAATTGAAGAATACAAGGTTCAATAATTAAGATATATAATTTATAAAATATGTATAAATTATATATGTATTTAAGACGGCTTATATATAGTGATTTTGGTAAAATAATTATTTCAATATTGTTGGGATTGGGATTATCTACTTTATTTAGAAAGGTTTGTAATGATAGAAATTGTTTGGTATTTAAAGCACCAGGTATTGACAAAATAGATGACAAAACATATAAATATGATAATAAATGTTATAAATATAAAGCATCTGCTATTCAATGTCGAGAAGATAAGGATTACATTGATTTTGAATAATGCGTATTATATAGATTTAGTTACTATTATTAATGTATAAATGGAAGCAAATACTAGCGATATTGATAATTTGCCCAATGAATTAAAACCAGCTGAAAATATTAAAATGAGTGTTAGTGAAACAAATAATACCAATAATAATGTAATTACTGAATTATCAAAAGAATCAATTAGTCAAATAGTAAGTGGTTTACAAGAAGCCAGTAAAAGTCAATTAACTGGATTGCCAAGTAAACACATTCCAAATCAAAATTCTCAGGTAAGTTTTGATCCTAATGTAAAAGTAAATCACATACCGCGTGTAGAAGAAGAAAGGAGTAATTATATTGATGACGATGATACATTTGAAGATATGATACAAAAATCTAAACAAAAAGAAAATAATACTGCTAGATTAGAAGAAATATATGATGAATTTCAGACACCTATATTGGGAATGGTTTTATATTTTTTAATGCAATTGCCATATATACAAAAATTATTTATTAAAAATCTACCATCTTTGTTTAATAAAGATGGTTTTCATACATTATCTGGTTATTTAGTACAAAGTGCTCTGTTTGGCATAGCTTTTTATAGTTTAAATTCACTATCAAATCGTCTTAGTGTTTTGTAAACAACATTTATTAAATAATATGAAAATACATTTTATTTAATTATTAATTACGGATGTATGGGACCTGGATTATTTGGATCAAATGGAGGTATAATATTTCCACTTAAATCTCTTTCAACTACTATTGAACTTTCAACTACCGGTGTTTCTTCGATAATAGGAAGTGTTTTTTCATAATTATGTGTGGTAAATACACTACTATCATTTGTAGTTATAAATTCAATTGTTTCATCATTATAAAATTTATTTTTAACTATAGTTTCAGGGGCATCTCTGTATAACATTTGTAAAGAAAATTTGATAGATGACATATTTTCTCTATCTGGATTTGAACGATGGCATTTGGCGATTGAATCAATATAATTTTGAATTGCATCACGGTCCTCGGATTTAAGATAAGTTACTTGTTTGTCTTGTGGAACAATTATATTTATTGTATTTTTGTATAATCCCGGATTATTCTTAACCCAATCCCTAAAATCTGCAATAATTAAATCTAAATTAAAATCTGTTTTTCTTGGTCTTACAGGATAATTTTTATATTCCTTTTCATGAAAATAATATGAAACATACCAATCAAATGGATTTCGAATAACTGTAAATAAAATAGTGTTTTCTTTTACGTTTGATTTAATATCTTCCCAATTATAGTGTAAATATGTTGGGGGAATTTTATCAACAACATTTTTATTTGTAAGACAATGTAATAAACAATTTTCTATCGTCGTTGATGATGTTTTTGGTATACCTAAAAATGTATGAGTATTGTTAAATTCCATATTTAATATTACAATAATTTATATTTATATTTAAATTATTGTATTAATTTCTAGAATCATTTAAATAATGATATTAAAGTGATTTTCTTTTTCTTTTTAGATTTTTTTGTTTTATTTTTTGATTTCTTTCTTTTCTGTGTTTTCTTTTTTTGATGATGTTTCTTTTTATTTTTTATATTATTTTTATATTCATTTGCTTCGTGTGGAATATAACGAAGAAAATACCATTCATATTCCTTTTTTCCTTTACTTTTTTTAAGTTCTTTATATTTATCTGATTTTTCAGCTCTCATTTTTTCCATTGTCATTTGTTCTCCGTAACAATCAATCGTAAATCGTTTTAGTAGTCCTTTTTGAGCTAGTCTATTTTTTTGTTGAACATCAAATAAATATTCACTCATACATAAAATACGGTTTTCTTTATAGTAAGTTCTGTTAACATAAGCAAATGACAAATAAAAACTTAACATAGTATCAATAGTGGCGACGCGGACTTTTTTATTTGCTATATTAATTATATTGTAACTATGACAAGCCAATGGTTCGTAAATAAACACTAATGTTTCCGCGCCTACCTTGACTTCATAATGAGGTGCTATTATCTCTCCCACTCCAGGCTTTTTAATAATTTTTATTTTTTTAATACCAATATCAGTTAATCTTTCTTTTAATATTCTAGCAGTATTTTTGGGTTCTAAAGATAAAACATCAAAATCTGGTATTCTAGGTATAGGCGTGTTTTTAATCCTTGGATGTTGTTTTAAAATCATTCTATTGGCATAAGCTCCGAAAAATACACATCCTTGAGATATAAGAGAATCTCTAGTAGTTGTAAAAATATCGCTTTCCACCTTTGTTAAATTATTAATTGTTTCATCTGTAGTATTTGATGTATTTTTATTTATTGTTGTTTTAACTCCATATTCAAATAATCGTTGTATTTCTTCATTGTCACATCGTTTTCCTTTTAAAGGATAATGTTTATTTAATAAACCAAGTCGTTTTAACACTTTTTCCCATCTACTTATATCACCTTGTGGTCTTGATAATTCTAAATACATAGACATTCTTAAATAGTTGGCTGGAGTATAATAAATATTATCAACTATAATGGCTCGTTTTTTTATATTTTTATAAATATCATCTACTAAATAAGTAATATCAGCTACAGGAATATAATTAACAAATACCTTAAATGTTCCTGGATGCATACCCGATTTTGCTTCCACTTCTTCAAACCCTTTACTATAATAAATATCAGCCAAATCTTTTGCGTCTTTCAATGGATCTGGTGAGTAAAAATCATAATCAGGTAATTCAACTTTTTTATCGTAAAACTGGTCTTCTAATGGTAATATATTGTTAATTGCCGTTCCACCATAACAAATACGTTTTCTATCTTTTAAAAATTGTTCAACAATTTCAATAATTGTTTTAATACTAGGATTATTAATAAGAGTATATCCAGTTTTTTTTTCAATCTTATCTACTGCGTTTCTTAAAATATTTAATTCTTTTTCCTCAAATGTTTTACTGTTCATAATTATATAAATTGTATAGATAATTTATATAATTTATTAGCTGTTTTCTTCCAATATTTTTTGCACTTTTGGGTCCATTTTTTTTGGTTTAGGTAATCGTATTGGTTCATACCGTTGATTATCTGGTTTTAATACCAATGCAGAATTATTTTTAGAAAAGAAAATCATAGCTTCTTTTAAATTAGAGTCATATACAGTAAAACGCATTAATGATATTTGACAACCATTATCACGATGAACTTGATGGGGTGGGTTTTCGTTTTCATTTGTTTCATCTGGAATAACAATTTTTAATGAAAGTTTATTTTTCTTTATCATATCTTCTTTTTCTGTTCCATATTGAACGTCATAATTTCTCAGATATGCCATACCACCCATTCCTTTATTTTCCATATTATTACAAATATTTGTAAGTTTATATAATTCAGTTTCTTTAAATGTATTTGTATCATCGTATACTGAAATAATTACCTTTTTACTTAAATATTTAATATCTTCATTGATAACATTTTTATTTCTTCCTCCATTTCCATATAATGGATGTAACAATTGTGATTTAAAAATAGACGATATATTTTCAGACAATGTGTTTAAAGCACTAACGTTTAATGTTTTGATCCTAAAATTTAATATTAATAAATCATTTGCGTTTTGAGTTGTTATCCCATGAAAAGCTTTTTTACAAGTATTTAATACATCGGGTATTTCTAAATGATTTAAAGTATCTTTTGAATAAGAAGCAACCATTCCACTATTTGCGTTTTTTAAACTAGCTGCAACAATAGGAGAACCGTTCAATGAAAAAATTTCAAAATCTAATACTCGAGGTCCCATTTTAATTGTATTTTCTAATATTCCCAAATCTACCCAATTATTAAATACTTCCCCTCCACAACAACTGTTATAACTACCTAAAATATAATAATCTTTTAAAGAAGTAAACCGTTTATAGACTCTATCATAACTATCATGATACGCGAAATTGGAAATAGCACCTATATCATTTTTTTCTTTAAATAAATTGTAATCTTTAATAGTTCCTTTTATTTTTTCAACATTGCTATTGCTTTTATTATTTCTATTTGAAATATAAAAAACAATAATAAGAAAAACAATAATTATACCAATAACTAAAATAAAGCGTAATAAAAACTTATTATTACTTGTTATCATTTTGTAATATTCCATTACATTTTGTTGCATTTTTTCACTTTGTTCAGCTGCTTGTTTACCCATATCATTTAATAAATCTCCTGGTGGTGCTTCCATAGCTGGAATTATTTTATTTACCTCTCCAGCTTTGGGGAGTTTTAATAAATTTGTTTTTGAAAAAAAATTGGGTTTTGGAATTCTATTCATTTAATATATAATTAGATATATTTTATTGTTTATAGACAAATAAATATTAAAATTATTATATTATAATATATTAATTATAATGGGCGGTGGACTATTAAATTTAACAGCATATGGAAACGAAAATGTAATATTAAATGGAAATCCTAAAAAAACATTTTTTAAAGCAGTTTATAAAAAACATACTAATTTTGGTTTACAACGTTTTAGAGTTGATTATAAAGGAAGTCGTATATTAAATTACAACACACCTACTGTATTGGATTTTAAAATACCTAGATATGCAGAAATGCTTTATGATACTTATATATGTGTAACCCTTCCAGACATATGGAGTCCCTTTCAAGAATTTAATCCTTCATTACAGGTTGGTGGCAATAGAATGAGACCATATCAATTTCGATGGATAGAAGAATTAGGAACAAATATGATTCGTGAAGTTGAAGTATATTCTGGACCTATTATTTTAAGTAAATTTTCAGGAGAATACTTAAATTGTTTGAAAGAACGAGATTTTAGTAATTCTAAGAAAGATCTATGGAATAGAATGACTGGTAATATACCAGAATTAAATAATCCTGCTTTTAGTGGATATAGAGTGAATGTTTATCCAAATGCTATGTACGTAGATGAAACTGGTGTTATTCCATCTATACAAGGTAGAAAATTATATATACCGTTAAATTTATTTTTTTCGGATTCCAGTAAGATGGCATTGCCATTAGTAGCATTACAGTATCAAGAAATTAATATTAAAATTACATTTCAACCGATTACTCATTTATATACTATAAATGATGTAGATGCAGTAAATAATGCTACGGGTGTAAGTTATAGAAGAGCACCTAATCCTAATGTATTACATCATCAAATGTGGCATTTTTTAAATCCTCCACGAGATATATCTGGAACATTGGACTTATATGACCAAACTAGAAACGATTGGAATACAGACATTCATCTTATATCAACATATATATTTTTAGGTCAAGATGAAAGAAGAATGATTGCTACTCAACCATATAAATTATTAATTAAGCAAATATATGAATATGAGAAATTATCGGTTGGTGGTTCTCAAATAACTGAATTTGACAGTAAAGACATGGTTGTTAATTATATGTTTCGGTTTAGACGAAATGATGTCCATCTTAGAAATGAATGGTCTAATTATACCAACTGGACATATAATAATATAGAACCTCAAAAAATCACCAATATATTACCAGAATTAAATGAAAAAAGAATTAGAAATCCTCGTAATTTTTATATAACTGGTTCGATTGGTGATTATTTTTATAATAAAAAGGAAATATTGGTAGATATGGGTGTTGTTTTACAAGGAGTTTATAGAGAAAATGTATTAGATGCTGGTATTTATGAATATGTTGAAAAATGGAAACGAACAAGTGGTTCAGCTAAAGATGGGTTGTATTGTTATAATTTTTGCTTAGACAGTGAAAGAGCTGTATATCAACCTTCTGGTGCTATGAATTTAAACAAATTTTCAAAGGTTAGTTTTGAATTTAATACATTAGAACCACCTATAAACACAGAACCAAGATTGATAAATATTATTTGTGATACTAATAATAATCCTATTGGTTTTAGAAAAACAACATCCGATTTATTGGAGTATAGTTATGATTTAAAAATATTTGAAGAAAGATATAATATGTTAATCATAACAGGAGGAAGAGGAGAATTATTACAAGCAAGATAAATAATTAGTATTAAAAATATTAATTATTTGATTATTGTTTACAAATTTATCAGTTATTGTTTATTAAAATCCCATATTGAATCATAAAAATGAACCGCATCTGGATTTCGTGGATGTTCTGGTTTATAATCACTACGATATCTAGTTTTACTAGGTTGTGATTTATCATAATCCGCTTCGGGATACATTTTTTTTAATTGAGCTTGTCTTTTCTTTTTTTCCATTTCTTTTTTAGCGTCTTCAAGTGATTTTTGTGCATATTCATATCCCATTAATTTATACATCATTTTTAAACCAACCACACCATTTTCAGTATATACTATTTTTAAAATGTTTTTAATGGGTTCACCAAGTAAACTAGAAAATGTTTTATAATCCATTCCAGCTGGAGTTATTGTTTTCATTGCATTATCATATAATTCTTGATTGATTTGTAAATTATCCATCAACTCTTTTAACTCAGTTTCCATTATCATACCATCTTTATTTTGATCAGCAGTATTAAATAAATGTTTTAAATTAGCATCATTTTCTTGTTCACTAATAACTAATTTAGTCTTACCATTGTTTTGTTGTTCACCTATACCATAATAAATTTTTCCTGTTTGTAAATTAATGTTGAAATCTTGAATTTTATTACAGAACAATCCTTCTTCTCTACACATTTTTGTTGTAAATTCTACTTCATTTATAGATGAACTATTTAGATTGTTATTTTTTTTTACTTCAGGTGAAAAATTAACATCTGTTTGTTGTTGTTGTTGTTGCTGTTGTTGCTGTTGTTGCTCTTTTCTGTCAGTCATACCTTCTATAGATTTACCATTAACGTCTTTTGGGATAAATTTTAAATAATCAACTGGCCGTCTTCCTCGTTCATCCTTCTTTGCTTCATTATTATAATTATGATAATTGGTACCAATTACTTTAATTTTATCAGCAGAAACACCGTCTCCCTTAGCAAATCCAACTAATTTGTCATCCACAAAAATAGAAACATCATGTTTTCCTTCCTTTTTTCTAACTTCATATTTAATAACATATGGTCCTTGTTCTAGCATATATTTATATCTTTTACCAGATTTTCCTTTAAAAATAGAACCATCCGACGTATATCCATCTCTGTACACCCCAAATACAACTCCGTTATTTGTTTCATCGGTTGAAAATCCCCAATTACCTTGAGTTGTATTATATAAATATTGTCCAGAAGGAATGGCTAATTCAATATCATAATTGTCCATTTTATCTAAAACAATAGCTTTAAATTCATTTGAATCATATGATTTGGATATTTGAGATACAAAAGGTTCTGATTGTTGTGTCTTATATAATAAAGCAATTACTATAACTATAAATAGTAAAAATATTGCTACAAATGTTTTCATATATATAGTAGTAATAAAAAACTTTACAGTAAAATAAATTTAGGAAATACTAAACAATGTAAATATAGTAATCTTTAAAAATATAATAAATAATTATAATATATAATATGACTGTTTTCATAGAACCATTTAATATTAAGAGTAAAGAAGAAAGGAAGCGTGAACTAAGAAAAAAAATTAAAGCAAAAAAGAAAAAAGAGAAAGAGATGAAAAAAAAGAAAGAAGGAGAAGAAGATGATGATGAAGAAGATGAGGAAGAAGATAAAAAAAAGAAGAAGAAAGAAAAGAAAATATCTAAAGAAGAACAACAAAAAATTGATGAAGCTAAAAAAAAAGTGAAAAGAGCACAAGATATGAATGAAATTTATAAAACTTATAGATATAAAAGGGATTGGAAATATTTGGAAAAGCATTTACAACAATGGAAAGGAGAGCCTTATGATTTTATAGATAATTATTATAAAAGTCCCGATTGGAAATATTATAAGGCGGCAAATAAACATAATAAACTAGTAGATACAATTAATGCACGAACTTACACCATTAAAGAAGATTCATATGTTGAACGAACAATTGCTGTTATTAAAGAAATATTAGTATTTTTTATAAAACTTATACTACTACTTTATATTGGTTGTTTTTTGTTATGGAACAATTTCCATTCTGTTCAATCAAAAGATTTAGATTTAGATGAAGAATCTCATTCATTTAATGTTGATAAATTTATGAATATGATTGATGTAAATCAAGACCAAAGTCCATTAATATATGAATTTGTAAAATCAATGTATGTCGGTTTAGCTAAAATACCTAGAGATTCACTTCATTATATTTTTTGTCAGGTAAATAAAATATTGGAACAATTGTATTATGGAGTAGATGGAGGGGCTTTATGGGAAAGGAAAAGTGTTTATGGAAGAACACCTTCTCAATTAAGAGCATTTATACAATTATTAATAGTTGGTATTTTACCAATTGGTATGTATTTTGTAGGTTCTATATTAGCAATGGTTTTTATGTTTGGATATTTACATTTAGGTTATATTAAAACCACTATAAGCCTTGTAAAAACCGGATTTTTTGAAAATGTAAATTATTGGTTTTTTAAATATAATTTTACTACTATATTTTCATGGCTTACGGTTGGTGCTTTGGCTCATTTTATTTTAATACCGTCTGTAATTGGTCTATTTTTTGTGGTCGGGTATATTACAAAAATGCTTCAAAATGTAGGAAAGGTTAATAATGTGTTTAAAAATATTACAAAATCATACATGAATATAGTATTGTTTATATTGTTACTAGGAATTCTTCTTATTCAAAAATACAATTTATACTTTCATGAAAAATTACCTATTAATATTGATACAAATGGTTTAATCATTGTAGGTATAGCCGCTCCATTTATTTTAGTTCCAATGTATTTTATTTATAATGCCGTATTTAATGGTCCAGCTACTGCTGAGTAAATATAACTAACTTAATATATTAATTTTATTTAATATATTAAAGATAATCATTTAAATTATATAATGGGAAAAAAAAATAGAAAAAAGAAAGTATCTTCAAGTGGAAAGCCATTTGTTAGTGTATGTACTCCAACATATAATCGTCGTATGTTTATTCCTCAACTAATAAAATGTTATAAAGCACAAACATATCCAAAAGAATTGATGGAATGGATCATCATTGATGATGGTGAAGATTCTGTAGAAGATTTATTTAAAGATGTGGAAGGTGTAAAATATTTTCGTTATGAAGAAAAAATTAAGCTGGGTAGAAAAAGAAATTTGATGCATGAAAAATCAAAAGGAGATATATTGGTATACATGGATGATGATGATTTTTATCCACCTGAAAGGGTTACTCATGCTGTAGACAGATTGCGTTCTCAACCAAGGGCTTTATGTGCTGGAAGTAGTATTGTTTATATTTATTTTAATGATTTAGACCAATTGTATATATTTGGTCCATATGGTAAATCACACGGAACAGCGGGAACATTTGCTTTTAAAAGAGAACTTCTAAAAATAACAAAATATGATGATGACGCTGAAATAGCAGAAGAAAAAGCGTTTTTAAAAAATTATACTGTTCCTTTTGTTCAATTGGATCCAAAGAAAACTATTCTTGTATTTGCTCATCAATACAATACATTTGATAAACGAAAATTGCTGGTCAACCCTCATCCTGATTATGTTAGAAAAACTAAATTGTCTCCAAAAATGTTTATTAAAGATAAAAGTTTATTGGAGTTTTATACAACTGTTTAGATTATCTTTTTATGAATATATTTTTTTGTTATGTTAATTTATAATGAAATTTAACGGTTTAATTAAGACAATTCAAAAATTACCAACAATTCCTAGAATTGCTATATATGTAATAATATTTATTGTATTTCGTTTTCTATTGGATGCTTTGTTAAAAAGTTTAAGAGGTTTGAAAATAATGAAAGAAGGAATGGGTAATATGGATGGTAAAAAGTTTGTTTTGTTTCATTGGAAAAATTGTGGACATTGTAAAAAAATGATGCCTGAGTGGGAAAAGTTTGAAACAATGTATAAAGGAAAAATTGGTGTAGGAAGAGTTGAAAAGGATGAAGCACCTAAATTTGTTGAAAAATTAGGTGTTAAAGGTTTTCCAACCATTATGTTATTAGATGAAAAAGATAAAAAACTTGAAGATTATAGTGGAGAAAGAAAAGCAGATGCTTTTATGAATTTTCTTAAAAATAAAGAATAAATGATATCATTATGACTAATTTAAATTATAATAAATTTAAATATAATAACTAGAATATTATATTTAATAACAAGAATCAATATAACGAAACATCCTTACTGTTTCTAATTTGTTTATAATACCTTTTTTTTCAAACATATCAATAATCTCGTCTATATCTTTTGTTTGTTTAAGATTGTAAAAATAACATAGTAAATCCTTTTGATCCATATGAAATTTTCTACACATATCCTGCATAAAAACACTATTGTTATATTCAGTTGAATATTTTGTTAACACTTTAGTAAATCTAACTATACCAGTATGTTTCTTTTTATAGATGTACTTATTTTGATATAAATGATTATTATATAAAGTTTTAATTAATGAACTCATTTCATTGAATATCCATATTTGTTTTTGAAATGTAATTCTATCAATATAATCTGAAAAACATATATTTTCTAAGATTTGTAGATAAAAATCTATAGATTCTATTTTATGTATATTAGACAATACATCAATAATATTTTCATGAAACAACAAAGCTACACTTGTTCTATTTGTATCATTCATTAATTTAAAATGCTCATCGATATTATAACTATTATTTAATAATTTTTTGGTTATTATCTTAGTATCATCATTGTAATCGACACTTAAAAAAATACTATTAATATCCATATTATCTATTAAATGTTTGTTAACTTTATTAATTGTATAAATAAATTCTAACTTTCTTAAATCACCCCCTATATATGATGAACACATCTCTCCCATATTTTCAATTTTGAGGTGGTTAGATAATATATTTTTAACTTGTGTATCTGTAGGGGTTTTAATTTCGATATTATCAATCGTTTTTTTTATTTCTTTTATTTTTTTGTCTATGTGATAATTTCCTATACAAATGATAGGATTCAATGTAATATCTTCTTTTTTTTGCCTTCTAGTTTTCTTTGGTCTCATTAATTTAATAAGTGAGTTAATACCACCCTTATCTCCACTATTCATCCCATCTATTTCGTCCATAACAATAGCTATTTTTGTTGATTTTTTATAAAATAAATTCATGATATTTTTATCTGACATATTATGTTTTGTTATTTTATCAATAGCAGATTTATTACGCACATCTCCGGCATCAAAACCAATTATATCATAATTTAGTTTATTTAAAATATCATACACAAACCTTGTTTTTCCTACACCAGGATTTCCAAATATATATATACCTCTTTTTGTCGTTAAGTCATGTTTGTTTTCTTCAAAATAATTTAAATATTCAATTAATTGGGCTTCTTCTTTTTTCCTATCCAATATATCGTTTAAATCTAAATTATCCATTAATTATATTAATTAACTTTTATATTTTAAATCCTAATCAACATTAATACTTTATTATATACAATGTGTTTTTTTATAATCAATTAATAATTGCTTGGTTTGTTCACTTTCATATTTATTTGTTAAAAATATACAAAAATCAATGTAAGTTTTAAATTTATTGTCTCCATAGTAATACTTTTTAATTTTACCAAACGGAACTACTAAATTAGAGTATAATAAATATTCAACAAATAAAAACATGTTATTTCTTAGTAAATACCTAACATAAGTATTGTTAATTTTACTATAATAAAAACGTCCTCTTTTATTATTTTTATGAAAGTTATAGTAATCTTCAATATATAAATTAAAGTTTGTTTTAGAAGAAGTATAGAGTTCATAGAAAGGAATGTAAGAATAAATATGATGAATTAAACAATCTGGGAGAGATGTTTGGATTTGATGAAATACCATAGAATATTATATTATACTGTTTTATAATATCCTATACAAAGATTTTACTTAAACATTGGTTAATCCATCCCATTCAATACCGCAACTTTGTGCAAACGCATCTTTTTCTTTTGCACCTGTATACAACAAGCAATCACTATTACCAGAATTATTATTTTTATTTAAACTAGGTTCACAAGCCCCTTGGTCGTTTTTTGTCCAGTAATCAGGACATTCAGATACCTCCGGTGGGTATTCTTGTGATTTTTTTAAACCCTTCATTGCTAAAGCTATAAAAAATAACATAACAGATAGAACAATTAGGGCAATAATTAAAACCGTTTTTTGAAAACTCATTATGTATAAAATAATAAAATATTATATTTTATATATATTATTATGAATAACGGTAGAATTGATATCGCTGGAAAAACAAATTTAGATGTATTTACTTTATATGATCAAATCCCTACAAGTGATACTACTAGTGACTTTAGAGAAGCATTAACAGGAACAAATAGTTCAACGCAATTGTCACAATCATATTTTTCTAAAGAAAATATTAACATTATACAAAATGCTATAAAAGCAGGCGTTCATAAAATGTCTAATGGTATATTTAATATTGGAAATCAAAATGAAGATACTCTAAAAATAATAATGAGAAGTATTTATTTACAAAATGCCAAACATGGGAGAGATGTTACTCGTCAAGTATCTGAATTAAATAAATTAGTATGTGATTATGCTGTTCCACAAATTTATGGAGAAGCGGATGGTTATATGAAATACAAAAGAGATGTTAGTACTATGGCCACACCAATGCAAAGACCTATATCAACTTATCACAATAATACTTTAGAAACAAAAAAGTTTTTTTAAATACTGATAAGTTTAATAATAAGTAATAAAAATTATTTATTATTAATGTTTAATTTACTTGTATTTTTAATTATTATACATTTTAATTATTTTTTTAATTATTTTTTTAATTTTTTATTTATTTTTTTAACCTTTTTAACCTTAGTTACTTTTGTTGTATCACCATATAGTTTTGATTTTCTTATTTTTTGATATTTTTCATACTGAATATTTAATGTATTTATTTCTTCATTCCACATCTGCTCAATCGTTTTCTTTTTAACAATATCTAATTCTTTTTGCTTTTTTTCCTTTTCAGCAATTAATTTAGCTACATTTTCTTCTTCTACACTATCAATTGTCATTGTTCTTAAATATTTATAATCATTGTCATCGTCGATAACATCATAATTATGTGATTGTAGCAATTCAATTACTTGTTGCTTTTTCTTTTTTCTTAAATCAATCACATCATCACATTGTTCCTTTATAAATCTAGCCTTATTACTTAATATCATTACTATTTTTTCTAAATGTTTAATCAAATATTCTTTTCTTGTAATATATCCTTGCTTTCTAATTGGAAAATAACAATCGATTATATCATAAATTGTTTTGTATTTTCTTAATTGTTGTTTATGATTAAATAAATGCATGTTTTCTGTTTTTTTAGTAGTAACCAACCTTAATGATTTTTCTAATTGATTATGATGAGGATCTATTTGTTTAGCAACCAATTTACCTAGTGTATTTGGTTGAAATTTAACAGTAATGTCGACTATAGCATCTGTGCTCATATCCATAATAGATTTAACAATTGCTTTCTTTTTCTTATTTTTATCATCCATCAATGTTTCAATAAACTCCTTATAGCTAGTTGTCCATGTTCCAATAGGAAGCTCAGTTATACGAATACTATCCGAACTAATAATTTGATAACATCCTTTTATCATAAATTTTGTATCATTTAATTTAATAACACTTCCTTTAAAATTTTCATAATAAGGTTCAATATCAACATTATCTTGATGAACTACACCATTAATTTTATTTTGAATATATTTCATAATTTGAAGTGGATTATAACATAATCCTTCATAACTATAACCGGTTCCAATACCCTTACCACCGTTTACCAAAACCATTGGGATAATAGGCAAATAATAGTCTGGTTCTACCATAAACCCATCATCATCTAAATAATTTAACAATGGCATATCTTGTTCTGGAAATATATATTTTGTAAGTGGATTCAATTCGGTGTAAATATATCTTTCTGAAGCAGCATCTTTACCTCCTTCTAACCGTGTTCCAAACTGTCCATTTGGCATCAACATATTAATATTATTTGACCCAACATAATTTTGTGCTAATCCTACAATTGCCTTATTTAAACTCATTTCACCATGATGATATCCAGAATGTTCTGAAACATATCCAGAAAACTGGGCAACTTTTATTTCCTTTACTAAATTCTTCTTAAACGCTGCATAAATTATTTTTCTAAGACTTGTTTTAAAACCATCAATTAAATTTGGTATAGAACGCTCACAATCATATTTTGAAAAGTGAATCATTTCTTTATCTACAAAATCTTCATATGGTATCTGGTTTTTATTGGTTTCCAATACATTATCTCTATTGTATTTTTCTAACCATTGTTTTCTATCATCTGCTCTTTCTTTATTAAACACCTTATCTATAGCATTATCAGATGTATTACCTGTGTATGAGAATGTAATAAGTCGTTTATTTTTAAAATACTCTTTAAATTCCTTACTAGTGCTGGTGCCTAAACCTTTATAATATTTAATTTTCCATCCTTTTCCGTTATTATTTGCCTTTTTCCATTCATTATATTTACTTTCATTATAGAAGTTTAATACTCTCTTACCTTTTGTAGCTTTAAGAATAGGAGTATTCATAAAACCAATGAATTTATCTGCTTTAAATAAGTCACCCCATTGACTATGGAATAGGTTAATACATAATCCTTTAATATGAGAGCCATCTAAATCTTGATCGGTCATAAATATGACTTTTCCATATCGCAATGATTTAATTTCTTTTTTATTATAAACCTTATTGGTAACTAATCCCAAAATCTTTTTAATGTTAGTTATTTCAACATTATCATTGATTTTTTTCTGTGGTAAATCTTTTGTATTTAATAGTTTACCCTTAAGAGGGAAGACACCTATATAATTTCTATCTTCCTTAGTTAAACCAGACATAATACCAGACTTAGCTGAATCCCCTTCGCATAATATCAAAATACAATCACTTGATTTAGCTGTTCCAGCATAGTTAGCATCCATTAACTTAGGTAATCCTCTAATGGTTCTTACCTTTTTACCATCATTTTTTTTAGCTGCCTTAGTATCTTTTATTTCATTTAAACTAATAGCAGCATCCATGACACCCATCTTAGCCAATTTATCAATAAATTTATCACTAACTTCACATTTACTTCCAAATTTACTTACAGGGGTGTTCATAGATTCTTTTGATTGACTATCAAATGAAGGATTTTCCACTACACAATTTAGGAATAGCATCAATTGCTCTTTAATTGTATTTTCCTTTACTTTGATTTTCTTTTTCTTTTCAATATAAGATTGCATTTTTTTAGTAATTTGTTTTAGTATATAGTCAACATGTTTTCCACCTCTCGTTGTACTTATACCATTTACAAATGAAATATGTGTAAATTCATCCACAGGGCTTAAACAAACCGCATATTCCCATCTACCATTTTTAGATGCTTCAAATAAACGTTTTGTTTGCTCCTTTTTACCAATATACATGTTAATATATTGTTCAAATGTGCGAATGGGTAGTGTATTACCATTGAATTTAACAATAACTTGTTTATCAGTTACAGCGGCAATATCATATGTTCGTTTTTTAAACAGTTTAAACATTGTTGGTGTTAGATTATCAATACCAAATCTTTTATAATCTGGTAACCAACTAACCTTAGTGTATGGTTTTACAGTTGAACGTTTGATAGTTGGTGGTTGAATAGTTTCAAGATTGTTTTCAAAACGTTGCGTGTATTTCTTTTTTCTAATATGGTCTACCGTTTCAATCGTTCCCCATTTTGAATAAATTAATACTAGTTTAAAACCAAATCCATTCTTACCACCAACTATTTTTTTTTCATTTTTATCATAATTGGTTGATGTTCTTAGATGTCCAAAAATCATTTCTGGAATCCATAAATCATACTCAGGATGCTTTGCTACATCAATACCATTACCGTCATTTGTCATAGTGATTACACCAGTTTTATCATCTACTTCAATACTGATATTTTTAACTGGTATAACGTCTTTAGACTTTTTTTGTTTTTGCGCCATTCTAACAGCATGGTCACGTGCATTAACAATACCTTCATCAAAACACTTAAATAAACCTGGTATCCAAGAGTAATTTTGATAATTAAAACTATCATCATCTTGTAATAACCAATTTTTTGTTTCGTCACTGTCTACTTGACCAATATAAGTGTCTGGGGCATCCAAAATATGCTCACGGTCTGTTTTTTTTTGATATTCGTTTGCTAAGTTCTGAGACATGGTTTCAATAATAATGATTATTAACTTATACTTTTAAATCAATTTTATATGATAATAATTTTTATTTAATCATCATCTATGTCTGAAAAATTATCATAATAAGATGAATACATATTGTATCCTTTTTCATATATCTCATCATCATTTTTAGCTATATATTGTTTAATTTGTACATAACTTAATGGATTAAACCAGTTGAAAAAATGCGTTATATAACTATACCATGTATTATCATAATCCTCGTTATATTTTTCTTTATAATTTTTCTTTGCTTCATGTAATATTTTTTCAAATTGTTCGATTTCTTTTCTAGCGGTTTGGATATCTTTACTATGTATACTATAATTCACATACCCATCTGTTTCACTATCACTCATTATTATAATTTAGAAATATTATTTTAAACACCATTTTTTTATTGTTAAAAATTAATTTAATTATTGAATTTAATTTTTTCTTAATTTATTATATAATGGTAAAAAGAGCCCATAAAAGTGATGATGGTATGTATCATATCAAAGGTAAAAAATTCCAAATGCTAGTTGGTTCTCGTGCTCAAGTTATGCATGAAACAGCTTACAAAACAACTGGTGGTTTAACAAAAAAAAGCCTTAAGAAAAACAAACACGGTAAAATTGTTTCTCGTGCTAAAAGCAGCAAAGGTCCACAAATGTTGAAACGCTTACACGACAAAGGATACTTCACACGCAAAGGTAAATTCGGTGCAATTAAGAAAACAAAGAAAAGCAAGAAAGGTAAAAACAAGACCATGAAAAAGAAAGGTAAAAAAAAGAGCAAAAAAAACTAAATATAATTAAAATCAATAGAAATAATTAATATTAATGCTTATAATTAATATTAATGCTTATAATTAATATTAATGCTTATAATTAATATTAATGCTTATTATTTATTTGACCAGAATGTTTGTAATACTTTATTAAAATAAATAAATTTATTGGGAATGGTTGATAATATGTAATTGATAAAATACTTTTTTGTTACTATTTTATTAACATTGCCATTATTAGATGTATATTTACAATATTTAGTATAAATAGTATTAAATGATAAATTTTCATTGATAATATGAGAAGAATTTTGATGGGATGTTTTCATCAAATTTATAAACTTATTTATATCTCCTTTTTTATCCCATAATATACATTTTACATTATTAATGGTTTTATCATCATTTTCTATAGTATAGTCAGTAAAATATTTAATTATTTCAACTACACTTTGTTCATCTACAATTTGAGCGTTATATTTGGATGTTGTGTATATTTCAATAAATTCACTAATTTCTAATTGATCATTGTTTTCTCGTATTATACAATGTTGAATAAAGTCTTTAACATTTACAATTAATGAATTATCATCATGATTTACACATAAATAATTATTATTTATATCATCGTATTTAGCATAATTTAGCATATCTTTATGTAAACGTGATATAGGTATAATATTAGTTGGAATTTGCTTTAATTTTAAATATTTATACCACAGAAATTTCATATTTTCATATGTAATAAAGCTATTGGGTTCTACTGTTATTTTTTGTAAACCAAACGTCTCTATAATTGTTTTTATAGTATTTGTTTTTAAATATAATATATGCTCCGGTGTTTTATGATGGGTTAAATATTTTTCCGAATGTAAGTAACGTTTTGAATAGTGAACACAAACTACATATATATCAATAGCATGTCTATTTAAAAAATCATTCCATAAACATAATTTATTTGTGTTAGAATACAATATCCTATGTTTAGTTATATCGTGTGTTGATGTAATCGTATCAATAGTAAAATTATTTATTTTTGTTTTAAAAATATCTGTATTTATACCGTTTTCAATAATAGTTTGAAAACTATTAATAAAATTTAATAAATGTTCATTTATACAACAAATAATATCCGTTTGTTTATTTAATATTATATCACCTAATATACAGCAAAAATATTTAGCATCATCTTTACTATCAAAAAAATAGGTCATTAAAAACTTAATTACATTTTGAATAGTACACGATTCAGGAATAGAATGAACTAATAATTGTTTTTTGTATTCATCTACAATGTCGTTTTGAATATCAAATTTATATTGACTTAATCGAGGATGATTATCAATAATATCATTATATATTTTATTAGAAATCATATCTTCTTCAATACATTTATAATGTTTCATATCATAATGTATAAATAAATCTTGTTTTTTTACATAATAATATATATTTTCCATACTAGACAAAAAGTAATTTATAAAGTAATCTCTTTCTTTTTTTGTTGAATCAATATCATTTTCTTCTTTACACATTTTATCGATATGTAATTCTAATTTTTCCTTAACATAATTATTTACCTTATTTAAAACCTTTTTGTTATTTGAATATTTTTCAATTATATTTATAAAATGTATATTAATTTCATTTAATAATTTAACATTATCTATAGACATTTAAATATTAGAAAAAAATTACGTTTAATATTTAAAAAGTTGAATTTATTTATACTTTTACAACATTTTTAAATATTTTACTATTTAAACACTCTTTTATAGTATATCTATTTTTTTCATGACATATTGTTTTAGTAAGGAAACTAAGTATATTTATTCGTTTTTTAGTATTTGTTAATGTATTGTTGTTAATATACATAGGTTTTGTTCTTCTTGAATATATATAGGAAAGTTGAGATTTATAGGTGTGAATATTTACTACATTGAAAACATGTTTGTTATTTAATAACATGAAATATAATATACCAATACTCCAAATATCCGTTTTTAAGTTTACATAATTAAATAAAATAGATTCAGGTGAAATATATCCAATGGTTCCAATATATCTATTCAGTCTAACACAATTCCCATATTCTGGTAACACGCGGGATAATCCAAAATCTATTAACTTTATTTGATTGTTTTGACCAATAATTATATTTTCAAGTTTTATGTCTGAATGTATTATATTGTATTTTTGTAAATGTTTTACAGCGGATATTAATTGATAAATAATATTTGTGGCTAATTGAAAATCAAAATCTGGTTTAATGTGTTGAAATAATTCTTGACCTTGACAATATTCCATAAATATATAGTGATACCTTAATGATCTTTGTAAATTAGTAGAATTATTGACATAAGAATCATAATACATTGGTAAATGTTTATGTTGTTTATATTTTTTCATAATCTCTATTTCTCTTTCAATACTTACTATATTTTTTGTTTGTTTTTTACAAGCATATAATTTATTATTATCAATATATTTGTAAACAACTGCACTACCTCCTTCTCCAATAGTATCTACTATATTTTGTTCATTGAATTTTATAACAGTAATAGGATTGATTTTATATTTATTGTAAACAATGTAATTATTACTTGGAAATATAGCTTCATCAAATACACATTTTGTCTTTTTTTTCCATATTTTTTGTTTAAGATTATAACAGCATTGTGATACGAAAGTTATAAATGTTGACATATTATATTTAATTACTAATACTAATTTTAATATTTATTTATTCAATTTAAAAGATTATTCAAAGATTATTCAAATAATAGGTGCGTTTGATTAATAAATAATTTTAGTATTTAAAGATTATTATTATTTTAATATATTATGGCTGATAATACAAATGTTTTGGAAATAAAAACAATACAAATTCCTCCTTTTAGAACACTAATGACTGCTTTAAAGGACATTTTATTAGAAACAAATATAATATTCCAACAAGATGGTATTCGTATTGTTAATATGGATAAATCACATACTATATTAGCTCATTTATTTTTACAGGCAGATAAATTTGAGTATTATTATTGTAAATACCCTAAAATTGTAATTGGTGTTAACATGTTTCAACTATTTAAACTTATTAATTCTATTGATAATGATGATACATTAACTATTTACATTGAAGAAAATGATTATAATGATGGTATTGTTGATCATTTGGGATTAAAATTTGAAAATGGAGATATAAAACAATGTAAAGATCAAAAGCTAAGATTGATCGAACCAGATTATGATGATTTGGAATTACCAAAAATCAAATATTCTTCCATTCTTAATATGCCTTCAAGTGATTTTCAAAAAATTGTTAGAGACTTAAGTAATTTATCCGATAGGTTAGAAATTAAATCATTAGGAAATGAATTGATTTTTAGTTGTAATGGTCCATTTGCCTCTTGTACATTACGACGTTCTGAATGTGATGGTAATATGGAATTTATACAAAAACAAGAAAATGATCAAATTATTCAAGGTGAATTTTCATTGAAAAATTTAAGTTATTTTATTAAATGCACAAATCTATGTAATAGTATTGAGATGTATTTAGAAAATAACATACCACTAATCGTAAGGTATAGCGTTGCTTCTTTAGGAGAAATTAAGTTATGTTTAGCACCATTACCATCTTTGTAATAAATATTATATGTTATATATATACTATTTATGAGTGATTTAAATGTTCCAATAAAATATGTTCCAAAAAAATTAACAAAAAAAGATAAAATTAAGATAAAAAAAGAATTGAAAAAGTCACGTAAATCGTATAAACAAGGTAAATACTATACACGTAAAAAGGTAGATTCATTTAAAACAAAAAAAAGTCAACATGTTATTAATGCTGAAAAAATATATGATTTAAATTCTATTAAACCTGGTAATGAATTAAGTAAATCAACAGGATGTAGTATTGAGGGATTGGAAAAAATAGTTAAAAAAGGTCAAGGAGCTTATTATTCAAGTGGAAGTAGACCAAATCAAAGTGCTCATTCATGGGGATATGCTCGTCTAGCAAGTGCTATTACAGCTGGTAAAGCTGCTGCTGTTGATTATAATATTTTGGAAGAACATTGTAATCCTAAAGGAAAAGCAATGAAGCTAGCGAAATTAGCTAGGAAAAAACATAAATTTGGAACAAGAAAGGTTCCAAAAATTAAAGGTGGATTTAAAACGCGAAAAAATAAAAAAAGAAAGAATTATAAGGAACAAATGAAAAAAAACGGAAAATATTATTTCAAGGATAGACCAGATTTTACACCTAATTTAAGTCCAAGAAAAATGTTTCAATTAGGAAGTTTTGGAGGCACATATTGGAGACCAATTGATAGTAAATTTTATGAATCAACCCTTAAAAATCAACATAAAAAGTACCCTAGTAAATGGTGGAAAAATATACCAGAAGAACATTTAACAAAACCATTTGAACAATATGATATAACTATTAATAAGTATAATGTAAAAGTTGGAACAACATTAGAATTTTGGGAAGAAAAAAATTGGATTGATAAACAAGATCCATATGGATGGGTTCAGTGGTATTGTGAATTTTTTATGGGAAGACGAAGTAATGATGACGATAGACAAATTGATAGATGGAAAAAACTGGCTGGACCTAAAGGACGGTTTAGAAAATGGTTGGTTACTCAAATCATGAAAAAAGGAGGAGTAAATGATTGGAATAATTATGATATTAGTCCTAAAATGAGGCAAACATTACAACATTGGGGATATAAATTAACAAAAAAAGATTTCGATTTAGAAATTAAAAATAGAAAAAACAATTAATTGTACTATATTATTTTATGTCAATAATGTAAATGTCTGAAATACAACAAGAAAAATTAAGCTACCCTGATTATAAATATTGTATATGGTTGTTACCTGAAGGTAAATTTTGGTACAATATTAATAAAAACATCATGCCTCATATGTCTGTGAAAACACATTTAAGTTTATCAGATGCTTTGAATCTACATAATGTTATACAAAAAGAAATGAAACATCGTATTATTAAAGCAAAAATAGATGATAATTTTTTAATTACAAATGACGATGGATTTATAGCATTACAATATAATGTTTATTATTCTGAAAATAATATAACGGAAAAACCAATTTGGTGGCCTAGCGGAGCACATATTTCTACTTTATATAAATATAATCAAGGTGTAACAGATAAAGAAAAATCTTATATGAATAAAAACTGTGTTAAAAAAAATGCTCGCTTTTCTACTCCATGTATTGTTCATTGTAAAGGACATCATAGACAATGGGATATTATAAAAATATAACAATTATAATATAAAATTATGTTATAATTATTAATATATGAGTGATGTTACAGTTATATTAAATTTTTACAATAAACCGATTGATATGTTAGATATGCTAATGAAGGCATTACAATATCAATCAACTCCTCCAAAATATGTTTGGGGGTGTTTTTTAGGATGTAAAGATGATACGTTAATTGATGCTTTTTTAAAGTGGAAAGATAAATTTCAGCATTTAAATTATATTAAATCGGATTATAATTTTAAATATATAGGCAGATATCAAATCGCTTTAACAGCACCGACAGATTATGTTATTGTTTTGGACGATGACCGTTTCCCTAATATGGATTTTATTAAAAAAACAAGAGAAATATTAGTAAATAAAGATTGTATAATTGGTCAATATGGATGGGTTCTTGATGAGAAAAGAATGGATATTAATGGTTTATTTATATTTCCAAACTGGATGGTAGGTAGGAAATTTAAAGGTCTTTACTATAATTATAATAATATTGATTTATATTCAAAAAACGTCTCAAATAATATTAACAATGTTATTAAACCAATACCACCTGGATACGTGCAAAAAAAATTAATATATGAAAAAAAAAATGATTCTTTGTTACATGTAGATTATTTATGTGGGGGATTATCTTTTCGTAAAGATACACTTTATAAATTATTTAATAAACCAATGCCTACAATAGAAACAGGTGAAGATATAATTTTTTGTTTAAGAGCAAAAAAACAAGGTATACCTGTTTATTGCTTGGCTCCAGAATACAATGAATTATTATTTTCTGAAGATAGAAACATTTCGTCTACATCTAGTTTATCTATTCTTAGAAAAAGAACCGATTTAATAAGATTATTTAATTAGATGAGTTGATTAATAATTTACCATAAATATAACCATAATATCCTAACGTAATACCAATAATTGACCCTATAATTACTTGTTGAATAGTATGACATTTTAAATAAATTCTAGACCATAATACCAGTAGCGAATAAATACTTATTATAAATGTAATAAAATATAACATTGAATTGGATAGATTTGAATGATAATCAAATAAAGCCATGATTAAAAATACGGCAAATGTTATAGTTGTTTGAGAGTGTCCAGATGGCATACCATAACTACCTTTATAAGGAGGATTATTAATATTGCCAAATTGAGCAGGGTTTTTTGAATTTATAGGACGTCTTCCATAACCTAAAATAGGTAAATATTTATCTTTCATAATTGGTTTAAATATATAATGTTTCAACACCTTATTTATTGCTTCACCAACCGTTATTAAAATAGATAATAATAAGTACACATCCAAATGTGTTATAATAAAAAGTAGTAAACTAATTGAAAATACTATAGCAGGTGCTGCTCTTAATAATGATATTAATAAATTCATAATTATTATATAAAAAATACATATAATAATTATTAATAACTTGATTTATGTTTTTTAAATAAACAACCATTGACCTGTAACCCGCTAATGGGTATAATATCTCTTGGGTTTTGAAAATCAAGAGTTTTAGTCCATAACTTTATAATACAAAACGATTTTTTTGGACTAATAGTTATACCATTTATATTTTCCATAAATTCCTTTTTAGTTGATAATGTTTCACCTGTAATGGTATAAGATAATTCTTTCCAAACTTTCAAAACATTTTTATTTAAAACTTTAAATGAAAAGCATCCTCCGTTGCAATTAAGAGGATCTTCCCATACAGGGTTGATATTTTTTCTCATCAAAAAAAGCATACAATTTTTAACCATTTTTTCTGGTATAGCATTTGTTATACTTACTACGTCTTCAACTGTTTCCAAGTTCTGTAGTTTTATGTAACTTTTCAAGCTCCAATCAGTATTATGTGGTAAATGCGCCCATAAAACCCATTTATCAATAAGGGGATGAGTTTGGGAACTATAGGATGAAGAAGCGTCTTCGATGGAGTTTATCAATTCCATTATAATATAATTAAATAATTATTTATTTATATACTTTTATTAAATAAATAATTTATTCTTCTTGATTTTTAATAACATAGCCGTTATTTTCAAACAAAATGTATTGTTTATCTGTAATTTCTAACATATTAATTGAATCATCGATGATTTTTATTAAGTAGTTATCTTTTACATTAATATTATACTGAGTTTTCATAAACCATATAACAAATTTTTTATTAAAAATAATATTTTTATTAACTAGAAATTGTTTTATAGAATTCAATGATATATCATATGTTGTTCCATTGTAAATAAATTCTATTTGAATAAATAGATCCTTTGATATTGGTAATAATGGTAAAAAACAGTTTAAATTCAATGAAATATCATTAAACTGAAAATATTTGTAATCGTCGTCTATATATGATTTTAAAAATAAGATTGGGTTTTTAGACATTTCTATCATATTGGCGTTAGGAGCATAATTGTAATAGGATAGTTGATGTTCTGTTTTATAAGGTTCATAAGAAAACATTATTTTATTTTCATGTAACGGCTCTTTTGGCGTAGAAATTACATTGTGAGGTTGATTATCAATTGTTAAATTATTATAGTAATCTACAACTTCTTCAAATTTAATACAACAAAAATGGTAATTATTTAAACTTGAAAAATATAAGTGATACATATTTCTATAAAATCCTTCGTTGTCGGTTAAATAATACAAAAATAATAGAAATCCTCCTCCAAAAGTAAGTAATATTAACATTATGTATTAATTATATATATTAAATTTAATTAGTTTTACTAAATTTAATATTATTTTAATTAAAGTATTTTATATTAGTTTTTTGTTTAATCCAGTAATATTTATTTTTGTTTGTTTTAATGATTGTAAAAATTTATCTTTATTTTCTGGTGTTTTAATCCTAAACAATACTTCTTGTAGAACTCGTTTCATACATAATTCGTATTCAGCATTAGTAGTTTTATTAGCACATGTATCCGATTGAATTAAAAAGTATCCGCTATTATCCATTTCATTTAAATTTATTAAAATTTTATTAATATGTTCGATATGTTGTTTTCTTTCTTTATATAATCTTGAGTTATTGTGGAAAAAATTACTATAACTGGATTTCATGGTTTCAAATCCACTTGTAGCAGGAGGGTTTGTAGCAGGTTGATTAGTGGTTATTAATGTTTTTTTTGTTTCTAATACATCTTTTAAATTAATTCCTGTTCCTTTTATATCTTCAGCATACATGTAAACATCATATTCTTTATCTTCTTGGTAATCGCTTATATTACATATATTATTATCACCGGCTAACATTTTTTGTGATTCTTTTTCTTTTAATTCCCCTATAGTCGGACTTCTATTTTCACTTTTAAGAATAGCTTTACACCAAATATTACCTTCTTTACTACTTGTATAATTAATAATTATTTTATTATCTCCTTCTGAATAAGAAGCAGATATATTACTTAATGCTGGAGTTGTTTCATCATTTTTTTTACTTTCTTCCTTCTTTTTATCATCAACTAATTCTTCACCATTTCTTATAATTCTAATTTCTTTTGTTTTTGGATCAATACCAAAAAAAGTCAATATATAAGTTACAATTACAGACATTAAGATAAATGGAATAAATACAATTATCCATGATACTATTCCTAAACCTGAACTACATAAGTAATTTAATAGAATTGTAAATATAAAAGCTACCGTAAATTTAACAAGTGCTACATTATAATCTTTTTTAAATATATCAATTGTAATTTGTGTTATTGAAAATATTAAATATATTAAAGCTGGTGTACATAAATTTTGCAACATTTAAATATATATATATTATTAAAAGAAAATAGCTTGTGAATTTTCAAATTTACCAACTATATCTTCAATATCTCCATCATCACCTACTCTATAGATATCGCCATTTAAATGAGAATCAGTATAATACATTTTACCCTTAATCATTATTTCTTCAACTTCTAGTTCATCATCTTCACTATCCTCTTCAGCTTCTTGTTCCTCTTCAACTTCTTGTTCCTTTTCTTCTACTTCTTCTTGTTCCTCTTCTTGTTCCTTTTCTTCTACTTCTTCTTGTTCCTTTTCTTCTACTTCTTCTTGTTCCTCTTCTTGTTCCTCTTCTTGTTCCTCTTCTTGTTCCTCTTCTTGTTCTTCTTCTTGTTCCTTTTCTTCTACTTCTTCTTGTTCATCTTCTTGTTCTACTTTTTTCTCAGCTACCTCTTGTTTTTCATCATTATTTTTTTGACTTAAAACTGCACTTCCCCAACCTCTAATACCAGCTGTAGAATTAAATACATCTTCAATACTAGGAATTGTTTGCATTTTATAAAAAATTTTGTAATTCTCAACAGCTCTATTACATAGCTCAGCTTCTTTTTCCATCAAATGTTGTAATTCTTCATATTTTTCTTCATCATTATCCGTATCAGGTTCAGACGATTCTTCTAATTCACTTTCTTCCAAACTATCAAATTCTTCTTTATTTAATTCAATTATTTCCTGCTCTATTTTAGATATACTATCAAAATCATTTTTAATATTGCATTCTTCTATTTCCAAATTTATATTATTTTCAACAGTAGTCGTATTTACTTCATTGGATACTTTAGATAAAAATAATCTTTTATAATTTTCTCTTACCAATGCTAATTTTGTTTCTAATTCGGCATTTTTAATTTTTAATGATCTATTTTCATTTACTATTTTCTGAATAAACGGTAAATTTAATATAGCTGATTCTGTATTACTTTGATTCTCAATAACAGGACTTAAAGCATCTTTTAATTTACTACTAATAATATAACTAACATCTTCTACAAGTTTAGAAATTTCTACTGAACTTTGCATATATTATAATTTGGGTGTTTTCCGTTTAATATTATTTAATAAATTATTAAATTAATATATAATGAGTTCTATTCGTGAAAAAGAAGTTATTAACTTGGTAATGAGACAAACCGATTATACTGAAGAACAAACAAAAGAAAAATTAAAACAATGGAATAATAATTATATTAATGTTATTAAAGAATACTTAAATCCAAATTTCAATAAAAAGGAAACAAAAAAATCAACCAAAACATTAAATCAACAAATGATGGGAGAAATAAGGACATTTATGGATGATGTATATATTAAATTTGAAAATAGAAAAAGATACAACCAATATGTTAATGTTATTAATCAAATGAAGCAAAATGAAGCAAATAAAAAAAAAGAAACAGACAATAATAATATTGATAAAGAACACTCTGGTGAAGAAAATCAGATTAAAATTGAGGAAGTAGAATAATTATTATTACTATTTATAATTATAATTATTTGAAAATACTTTTTTTCTCTCTTCTTAAACTACTACTTTTAAGTCTGTAGTTAACATTATTTTCACTAGTTGTTTGATTATGTAGTAAATTATTATTGACATTTGGTAATTCATTGTTGTCTTCATATAATTCCGGTAATACCTTAGACATTGGTTTATCTACTATCATTAATAATTTATCATTATTCAATAGTTTTCTGTATTCTTGAATGCTTAAATTTCCATAAAATTTATTAAGAGTATAATATGGAGACGGTGCTGGTTTTATATTTCTACCAAAAATTTTACCATATAAATCATTAATCATAGAATATCGTTCCCATAATACAGAATGATCCAACTGTTCATTTCTTAAAAAGGCAACAGCACATTGAGGACTGCAAAAACATCCATATACATCATAAACGCCATTTCTTATTTTAGAGGGTATATAAATAGCAGGATTATCAAAAGGGCAAGTACACCAAAAACAGGATGACCTTTTATCTGGTAAACAATTAAAATGTAATTGATATTTTAAATTAGATAGTTTTTTCCATATTTCCTTAATATCAATATTATCGTTACAATTTATTTCTTTGACTTTATTATTAACCGATAATGGTTTATGTAAATCTTTTTTAAATGTGGTAATTGTATTTAAACTAGATTCATTTTCATTAATATTTTCAAACGTTAATGTATTTAGTTTTTGGTTTGAATTTAATGAAAACGGGTCTGGTTGTGATATTTTTGGATTATATTTGCTATTTAACATAGAAAATGTTTTTTTCTCTAATTCACTTGTATTACATTTTAAATGAAGAATAATATTAGTTTCAACATTACTCAGTGTTTTATTAATATCCGTACTTTTACTAACTATTTTACCACCACGAGGTTTTCTTCCCCTTTTTTTTGGCACTTTCGTTTCAACACCATCATTCTTTTTTTTTGGTTTCCTGCCTCTCTTTTTTTTTGGTTTATTATCCAATGTCATATATCATAAATAAGTAATTGATTATTTAAATGCTTTTAATAATTTAATTAAGTAATTTATTTTTTTCTGTCGTTATTTTATTATGATTGTTGAAAAGCAAAGCCGATTATGTGTTAATAAATATTTACCCAGAAAAGATTACCTTTCTAACAAAAAACAAGAAGAATGTTTTAAAGAAATTTCTATAGAATATTCTTTGAAACGAAATAATTTTAATCCTAATAATGGATCCCCTAATCTTTTTATAAATAAATTAAAAAAAAGGTATACCATTTATTATGATTCATAATAAATTTTTATCTACAAATGAAACCATATAATTTAGCAAAAAGCTTTCACGAATATCACTATGACTTATAAATTCTAACATTTTTAAATCTTCTCTATTCAATTTTGATTTATAGTTTTTTATTACATATAAAAAAAAATCCAATATAAACGATTTTATATCCATATTATGCATTATACATGTTTTTTTGATATAACTTTCTTTATTTTTCTTATTTGATTTTTTTAAATAAGAAATAAAATTATCCCATTTAGCATTAGTCATTATATTTACATTTAATCCTTTATCATTATGATTACATTGTATAAAATTAATCATACTTCTAATATCTGATTTATAGATATTCAATATCGATTTAATATTTGTGTCAGATACATTTATTTTTTCTTTTTCTACGATATTTTTCAAAAATGACATAATATGTTTCTTTGGTAGTTGAGAAAATCGTAAATGTATAAATTCATTTTGTAATGAACTATCTATTTTGCTAATATAATTACATATTAAACAAAAACGTATATTACTTGAATACTGTTGTATTAAATAATGTAATGCTTGTTGAGCATTCTTAGTCATATAATCAACTTCATCTAATATGACAAATTTTAATCCTTGAGTAAAAAATGTTTTTGTATTTACAAAATTGTTTATTTGACTTCTTATTACTTCAATTCCTCTATCATCCGAAGCATTTAAATGGATTTTCAATGATGTATCTTTTTGATTATATATTTCTTGATATTTTTCGATTAAATTAATAATTGTAGTTGTTTTTCCAGTACCAGGAGGCCCATAAAATAATAAATTCGGAAATATATTTTTGATAATAATACTTTCTAATATAGTCTTATTCATATCATCTAATACTATGTTTTCAAATATAGTTGGTCTATACTTTTCTACCCATGGTCTGTTATCCATTATACTATTTAATATTTTATATTTAAATTGAACTCAATCTAAATATAAAACAATATAATTAATAAAATGGCTACTGTTTTTGAGGGTGGGTATTTAAAAGTTATATTAGGTCCTATGTTTGCTGGAAAAACAACATGTATTATCAATGAATTTAACAAATATTCTTGTATGGGATATAATTGCATTGCTATAAATCACTCTATTGATGATAGATATGGAGAAGATGTAGTATCTAGTCATAATCATATAAAAATTCCTTCTATCAATTCAAAAACTCTTTACAACATTAAAGACAAAATTATAGATCAAAAGGTTTTGTTTATTAACGAAGGACAATTTTTCGATGATTTATATGAATTTGTTAAGGAAATGTTAGAAAAAGACAAAATCATATTTGTATGTGGATTGGATGGAGATTACCAACGTAAAAAATTTGGGTCTATTTTAGACATTATACCATTAGCAGATGAAGTTAAAAAAGTTAACGGAATATGTCATAACTGTAAAAAAAGAAAATCATTATTTACACATCGAATTGTGAAAGAAGGTGGTCAAATTGTCGTTGGAAATCAAAATATGTATATGGCTTTATGTAGACTATGTTACAGAAACCTTAATTAATAATAAACATATTAACTCTATATTTTTATATCAAAAATAAATTGATATAAAAATATACTTAAAGAATTAATTTAAATTAACTTAAATAATGAATGATCTAGAACAAGAATGGTTGAATTTTACTGAATATAATGAAGAAACACTTAAAACGAATGATAAAACAGAATCGTCTATTACACCGGAATGTAGTGATATTTATATATCAACAAAAACAAAAATTTGTTATTTAAATAAACCAATTGATATATTCGGTATTTATTGGAAGTTACCAATGTTAGATTATCATATACCACAAGAAGGTATTATTAAAAAAACAGTTAAAATAAATTGTGAAAATGAAAATGAAAGTATCGCTTTAGATCAATTAATACATAAAGAAGAAAGTAATTCTGATAATATTGTAGATATTTATACAATTAATAAAAACACAAATGTAAATGAAGGTAAATATAAAGACATTAGAAAAATTACAATTGGATTATCCAAAAAAGATCTACTTAACAATAGAAAAAAGAAAAAAAGCGCATTTTATAATTGTTTTGCTATTATTTATAGAATACTCTATCAAGGTTCGTTTAAAGAAATACACTTGAAAGTATTTAATACGGGTAAATTAGAAATACCAGGTATTCAAAATGATGATATGATGTATTACGCATTAGAAAAACTTTGTTTTGTTTTATCGAATATAACGAATACTGAAATTACTTATAATAAAAAAGATATACAAAATGTTTTAATAAATTCAAATTTTAAATGTAATTATTACATTAACCGTGACAAATTGTTTAATATTCTAAAATATAAATATAATATTCACAGTTTGTTCGATGCTTGTTCTTACCCAGGTATTCAATGCAAATACTATTATAATGAAAATAATAATGGAATCTGTACTTGTTCCCCAAAATGTGGTTTTAAAGAAAAGTCAAATATAAAAAAAACAAAATCTAGATGTGTAGAAGTTTCATTCATGGTTTTTAGAACAGGTAGTATTTTAATTGTTGGTCACTGTAATGAAACAGTATTAAATTATGTTTATGAATTCCTAAAAAAAATATTATTGACTGAATTTAAAGAAATACATATTAATATAGAAAATCCAATTCATGAAAAAAAGAAAAAAAAGAAAAAAATGAAAAAGAAAACGATTATGGTGAAACTAGAAGACTATTAATATATTTATTATAATTTATTCCATTTTTAATTTGTGTTTTTGTCAAATTATTTTTAAATATCGTATAATTAATATTTTTTGACTTATGAATGAAACTTTCTGTTATTACTAATACAGAATTAATAGTTAATTCATTCATTATTAAATGGTTAAATAATTCACTCGTCATTCTATTTAAATTCTCAATATGTTGTTTTTTCTTAAATTTATCAATGATTTTATTTATTTTTTTTTGAATATAATTAATATTAATATCATCCATATTTTCTGCTCCATTAAATAAAACATATTCACTTATAAATACAAATAAATTCAAATTTTCAAGTATTTCATCTATCATTTCAGACTCTTTTTTGGTATATTTCATCTTTTTTTTATAATCCGTATTAATTTCAAATAATGTTTTTTTATAGACAAATAATACAGCGTCTTTTGATGAGAGTTGTAGAAATGTATTTCCTTCTTCTCCTATTTGTTCAATAAATTCAATATAATATAAGAATGATTTATTAAGATGCTTATGAATAAGTTCCGTATTTCTCGTGTATAGAAATAAAATATTCATTACATTCTTCAACATTGATATGCCTTTCTGTATAACCTTCAATGAATATTTTTTATTTTTCTCTTTTATATTAGACTTAAATGCTCTTAAATAATCAAATAAAACATTTGTAAATAAGATATACATATTGTTTATATCTTTATTATTGAATGATATAGGTAGATAATTTTTCTTGTTTAAAATAATGTCGTTTTTATTTAATTCCATATTAAATATATTATATTTTATTATATAAATATTAACTTAAAGATTTTTATTTATCTAATATAAATATGGAAACTGAACAATCAAGTTCTCAAAATACAACTACAACCTCTGCAAGTAACTATAAATTACCATCTGGTATTACATTACAACATTGTGCTAAAATCGCTGTGGTCGAAGACAGACCTATTATGTTTGATTACTGGACTCCTTCATGTGATAAGGAAGTATTAATTGGAGTTAGAGAAAGTGGTGAAAAATTATTAGTGAAAAATGAAGAAGAATATACAAGTCCGATTTCAAAAATTTATAAAGTAGAAGGTGAATATATTATTATGACTGAAAACTCGATTTATATTGTTTCAGCTGATATTCCTACTAAACGTGTAAGGTAATTATTACAATTTTATAACTAATAAAATTGTAATAAAAACTGTAATAAAAATATTAAAGAATTTCCTTTAACTTTTCTCTTACTTCAATGGATAAGGTTTTTGGAAAATCAACAGTAAAATTAATTATTAATTTACCTGTGTGATTATCCCTTACCATTCCAAGTTTAGGTAAGCTTGTATTTGAATTATTATTGATAATACAATAATTATTTACAGTATCTACTTTGTATTTTTTACCATTAATATGTTCAATATTCATTTCTAATCCTGTTAGCGCTTCTTTTAATGAAACCTTTTTATTATATATAAGATCAACTCCTCTTCTAATAAATATAGTTTCGTTTTTGATATTAAATACAATTTTAATATCTCCATTCATCCCGTCCAAATTATGTCCTTTATCTTTTATTAATATCATTTCATTATTATCAATACCTCTTGGAAATTTAACATATATGTTTTCTTTTTCCATTGTTTTTACATTATTATTCACAATCCATCTGTTTATCTCTAATGGAGCAACACCACCCATATACGATTGTTCTAAACTAATTGTAACTTTTTCAATTATTACAGGCGGCTTTCTTCTAGTTGGCATTCCATTATAGAATACTTTAAATCTTGCAGTATTATTAGTAGTTTGTGGTTGTCCCGGAAAGTTATTATTAAAAAACATAGACATTACTTCATCCATATTAGGGTGGAAATTATGAGGCATTCCACCATTTCCCGGAATACCTCCTTTTTGCTGAATATCATATATATTTTTTTTCTGTGGATCACCTAACGTCTGGTATGCCTCATTAATTTTTTTAAACTTTTCAGCATCGCCATTAGGCTTATCTGGATGTAGTAACAATGATTTTTTTCGAAATGCTTTTTTAATTTCGTCAGCAGTAGCTTCTTTTGATACACCTAAACATTCATAATAATTCATTTATTATTATAACAATATATACTTTTATTACTTATTAAACACAATATAAGATATTGATTATATGTTAAATAATTCATTAATTCTTAAAAAATATCAACCTACTCATTTTAAAGACTATATTATTAACAAAAAATATATTGAATTGTTTCATACATTTATAAAAATAAAACGATTAAATTTATTATTAATAGGAAAACCGGGTTGTGGTAAAACAACACATATAGAATCTATAATAAAAGAATATTATAGTTTAGATAAAATTCCTACTGAAAATTTACTTTATATTAATAATTTACAAGACCAAGGTATTCAATATTATAGAACAGAAGTTAAAAATTTTTGTCAAATTAAAGGTTCAATACGCAATAAAAAGAAATTTGTTATATTAGACAATTTAGATACAATTAATGAACAAAGTCAACAAGTTTTTAGAAATTATATTGATAAATATAGTCATAATGTTTTTTTTATAGCTTCATGTACTTACAAACAAAAGGTTATCGATAGTTTGCAATCTAGATTTACAATTATTAAATTAAATCCAATAACAATAAATGATTTAAATGATATATTTCAACACATAAAAAAGATTGAAAATATTAAAATAACTATAGCATCAACAAAAATATTACTGAATATTTGTGATTATTCTATAAGAAAATTATTAAGTTATACTGAAAAATTTAAACTTTTTAATAAGAAAATAGATATGAAAAACATAAAAATAGTTTGTAATAACATAAGCTTTAATGATTTTGAATTGTATACACAAGCATTAATAGACAATGATATAGATAAAGCAATTCAGGTAATAAATACTTTATATGATGGTGGATATTCTGTTCTTGATATATTTGATAATTATTTTACTTATATAAAATATGATGACGATTTGAATGAAACCGACAAATATAAGTTAATAAAGCTAATATGCAAATATATATCCATTTTTCATACAATACACGAACATAAAATAGAATTAATTATGTTTACAAATAATGCTATTGATATTTTCAATAAAACAAATAGTTAAAAGTATAATTATTTAATATTTAAATATAATATCTATGAGCCAAGTATTTAAGAACTATTTCTCTAAAAATATTTTATTTGATTTTTTAGATTCTTGTTGTGATAAAAGTAAAGAAAAGGACAATGAAGATTTTTATGAATTTAATAATACATCATTTAAGAAGGCAAAATTTGAAGAAAAGGACTTGGAAGCATTTTATAAATCAATAAAGCCCTATTATCATAATTCTAAAAAATTTTACGTTGATAGAGAAAAAACATATAAAAATTTTATTACTATTATAAGACAAATATGTAAATTTTTAAAAATTACATATAAATCAAAAATTAAATATAGCAATTCTACTTATTCTATTATTTATTTTATTTCTTCAGAGAATAAACAAGATGATTGCTAATATTATTATCGGTTTCTATTATTTGTTGTTTATTTAATCTCACAAACCAATTAAATTTTGTTCGCTTTAACAATTCATCCTTAGGGATAACTATACAATAATAATCGTTTGAAAATGGAATAGGTGAACTAGATAGTAAATCTTCAATTAACACTTCTTTGTTGTTTTTATCCTTTATTCCAAACAATTTTGCATTAACAACATCAATCTCATTATGCTTATACATTTCAAATAGTTTAAGATCAAAACTACCTAAGAAATCCATTTCATTTGTATTGTCTGTTGAAATTTGTATTTGACTATATTCGATAAGTTTTTTCAATGTTTCTGATTCTTTCTTTGCCCCCATAATTTGAGAACTTGGTATAAATTTCAATGTGTCTGCTGATTTATTACGAGATAAAGATTCTACAGCGAAAAAATCTTTTTTATTTAAAAACATTTCCATTAATGGTTTAATATCTTTCATCATAATTGTACTATTGGGAATACACATTCCTCCATATTTATACAATAGTTTAATAAACGCAAACTGTCTAATATGACTTTTAATTGGTTCAGAAATTTTGTTTAAATCAATACCCCAACTAGGCAATAATTTTGAAAATGAATCATCATCAATTAAACAAACTTTAAATGATCCAGAACAATGTTTCATAATTGTATTAATACACATTTCTAAGTATCCTTGATTTACATTTTTTGTGTTTCTAGAATAAAATGATAACCAATTTCTTGAATTTACTTCATTTTTACTATGAATCCATAAGATTGGTTTATTGTCTTTCTTACTATCTCCATTGAGTAAATAGTGTTCAATTAATTTATCGTGTGATTCTTTACTATCTATATCATATTTTTTTAAATATTTATCATATAGCATTCCAATAGAAACTATAATTACAAAAGCAAAAGCATAATTGAGAAATTTCATATATATAATTATTATATATAAAAATACATAATAATTAGATTACATTAAATTACATTTCTAGTTGTTTTAGATTTCTCCACCATCTTTCATTTATTTTTTTTGCCTCTTCTTCTTGTTTTAATAAGTCATATGCTAAATTGGTTGCTACTTTTTCAGAAGAATAATTTTTTTTATTTAACATCGCTTTTGATACATGTTCGTTGATTGGTGCTATATTTTGCCTTGTTCGTGCTGCTTTCAAATCTTCCATACTTGAATATTTTTCCTTATTTAAATAATCTTGATGTGTAACTGGAACAACTGTTTCTGTATGGGCCTTTTTTAAATCTTCATATTGGAGTCTGCTAAATACTCCTGACGAATAATTTTGTGGTTTATTTCTATCCAAATCATAACCTCCTTGACTAGTCATTTCTTCTAAATCTCTTTTTACCACTAAATCTCTACATTCTTTTTTTCGGTCATTAAAAATTCTATCAAAATCATTTAAGGAATTTGCTTTTTTATCTGTCATGTCGTCTTTAGAACGAAACCATTCTTCATATCCACCACTCATTTTACCATCTCTCATTCTAACTTTATCAAACATCTTATTAAACCATATGTTGAAATCCTTAACAGATTTCCCCTGTAGTTTTTTAGCTAGTATTTTTTCATCTTTTTTTACATTATTGTTTAAATAACGATATTCCATATCATGAGCATTTTGCTGCTTTTTTCGTTTAAAATAATATATTTTTTCAATTGTTTTATATGCTTTATTGAAAAATATAAAATACTTATTGTCTATATTTGATTTATCTGGATGCATCTTTAAAACCTTTCTTTTCGCCTTTTTCAAATCTGCCTCGCTAAAGTCATATTTTAAACGAAATAAATTGAGTAGATCTGTTAAATTGTAATTATCAATTTCTAAATCATGTGTCGGATTCATTTGTATATATAATTAAAAATAGTATTAATATATTATTTTTAATTTATTTATTTTCCTACATATTGGTTTGTTTTTACAAAAAATGTTGTTATATCGGATGTGTTTGAAGAAGATAAAATCTCATGAATATCTCCGTTTACATAACTTACAATAGTTGGTATAGAACGTATTTTTAAGTAAGACGCAATATTACTACCATCGTCCACATCCACTTCCACATAATTAATTTTATTAAATGTTTCAATTAAGGTTTTAATATGAGGTGCTACTTGTTTACACGGACCACACCATTCTGCTTTAAATTTTACAATAACTACATCATGATTTTTAACATGATTTTTCAATTCTTGTCTTGTTTTTAACACTGTT
>Ga0228669_1000165_pt1 | contig 40608 bp, 35 predicted proteins | sample 84DmetaG_FD_182700 | JGI IMG/M metagenome (GOLD analysis project Ga0228669, IMG submission 182700) | Seawater microbial communities from Monterey Bay, California, United States - 84D | ecosystem: Environmental > Aquatic > Marine > Coastal | place: USA: California | collected 2016-10-11 | reverse complement strand
GGCATTTCTTTTTTGCTAAAACACCACTCATAGCAGACCTAATGCCAAACTTTCTAGCCTCATAACTTGCTGCAGCAACAACACCTCTTTCGCTACTGCCGCCAACTACAACTGGTTTTCCTATTATTTCTTTGTTGTCTAGTTGCTCAACTGATGCATAAAAAGCATCCATGTCTACATGAATTATTTTTCTTAGTTTAGGTTTAGCTTCCACATAATAAAGTTACAAAAAATTGATTTTGTGAAGTAGAAAATAATATAACTAAACAATGCCTTAAAAAAAGAAAAAGCGCCACATGTGGCGCTTTTAATACTTTTGAAATTTAAATGCTAAACGATACCCTGAGCTAACATAGCATCTGCAACTTTTACAAAACCAGCAATATTTGCTCCTTTTATATAATCAACGGTTCCGTCTTCGTTTTTACCATAAAAAACACACGATTCATGAATGTCTTTCATAATCTGCTTTAATTTTTCATCTACCTCTTCTCTAGTCCAACTTAAACGTAAAGAGTTTTGACTCATCTCTAAACCAGATGTTGCAACACCTCCAGCATTTGAAGCTTTCCCAGGAGCAAATAATATCTTTGCTTTTTGAAATTCATAAATTGCTTCTGGTGTAGATGGCATGTTTGCTCCTTCTGCCACACAAATACATCCGTTATCAACTAGTTGTTTTGCGTGTTCTCCGTTTAATTCATTCTGTGTTGCACAAGGTAAAGCAACGTCACATGAAACAGACCATGGTTTTTCTCCTTTAAAAAACTTAGCATTTGGATACGCTTTTACATACTCGCTAATTCTTCCTCTTTTCACATTTTTTAGGTCCATTACATACGCTAACTTATCCGAGTCTATACCTTCTGTATCTAAAATATATCCAGATGAGTCAGACAGAGTTACAACTTTTGCTCCTAGTTGAGTTGCTTTCTCAGTAGCGTATTGGGCAACATTTCCGGATCCAGAAACTACCACTGTTTTTCCTTTAAAAGAGTCTCCTTTTGTTTTCAGCATATTTTCTGCAAAATATACATCTCCATATCCTGTAGCTTCTGGTCTAATCAAAGAACCTCCCCAAGATGCACCTTTACCAGTTAAAACACCAGTAAAAGAGTTTTTAAGTTTTTTATACATTCCAAACATAAATCCAATTTCTCTCCCACCAACTCCAATGTCTCCTGCAGGAACATCTGTGTTGTGACCTATATGTCTAAAAAGCTCACTCATAAAAGCGTGGCAAAATCGCATAATTTCATTATCAGATTTACCTTTAGGATCAAAGTCTGAACCTCCTTTTCCTCCACCCATTGGCAGTGTTGTTAATGAGTTTTTGAATACTTGTTCGAAGGCTAAAAACTTTAGAATACTTGCATTAACTGTTGGGTGAAATCTAAGCCCACCTTTGTAGGGTCCTATGGCTGAATTCATTTGAACTCGATACCCTCTATTGACTTGAATTTCTCCTGAATCATCTACCCATGAGACTCTAAAAGAAATTAATCTTTCTGGCTCTACCATTCTAAGTAAGATGTTTTTCCCGTGATAAATATCGTTCTTAACTATATAAGGGATAACTGTTTCTGCAACTTCTTGAACTGCTTGTAAAAATTCTGGTTCATGATGATTTCTTAGCTTCACCAAGTCCATAAAAGCATTAATTTTTGCCTGCATATTTTTGTTTTTGATTTGTTTTAACTGTTCAATTTTGCGACAAAGATATATATTTTAGGACATCTTAATCATAGTTTTTTAGTTTTGTTTTTAACTGTAACCTTAGTATTCAATCGATTTCGTGTTGATTTTTGTTTTCAACAGGAAAATGAAACACTTTACTTATAAAAAATGTAAATTTGTACAATATTTATCTGATAATAAAATATGTTAGACAAGGTTAAAGAGCTTATTGAAGAAGTTCATTTATTTAATGCAACTTCAAAAACAGACATAGAGGCTTTTAGAATTAAATATCTAGGAAGTAAAGGACTATTAAAAGGGTTGTTTTCTGAATTTAAGAATGTTGATGTTGAATTGCGTAAAGAATTTGGACAAGCTTTAAATAATCTTAAAAAAGCTGCGGAAGATAAAGTTGTTTTTTTAAATAACACCCTGGAAGATTCTGATGGTGTAAAAAGTTTTTATGGAGACTTAACTAGGCCTTCTGAACCAATACAATTAGGCTCAAGGCACCCTATATCTTTGGTAAAAAATCAAATCATTGAGGTCTTTAATAGAATCGGCTTCACGGTTTCAGAGGGTCCAGAAATTGAAGATGACTGGCATAATTTTACAGCGCTTAACCTTCCCGAATATCATCCCGCAAGAGACATGCAGGATACTTTTTTTATTGATAAAAAACCTGATACTCTATTAAGAACACATACATCATCTGTTCAAGTTCGTTATATGGAAAATAACAAACCTCCAATAAGAACAATTTCTCCAGGAAGAGTTTTTAGAAATGAGGATATTTCTGCAAGAGCACATTGTATATTCCATCAGGTAGAGGGGTTATATATAGATACAGATGTCTCTTTTGCTGATTTAAAGCAAACATTATTGTACTTCACAAAAGAAATGTTTGGGAAGTCTAAAATTCGTTTACGTCCATCTTATTTTCCTTTCACAGAACCAAGCGCAGAGGTAGATATTTATTGGGGGCTTGAAACTGAAACAGATTATAGAATAACAAAAGGTACTGGCTGGTTAGAAATTATGGGTTGTGGAATGGTAGACCCTAATGTGCTTAAAAATTGTAATATAGACCCATCTATTTATAGTGGATATGCTTTTGGTATGGGAATAGAAAGAATTGCAATGTTATTGTATCAAATTCCTGATATTAGGATGTTTTATGAAAATGACGTTCGTTTCCTTGAACAATTTAAATCTGTTCTTTAATTCTTTTCTATTATAGCGCTCATAAAACACCTCATCAACCCAGCTAAATTCTATGAAAAAAGACATCATAATTCCTGAAATTTCTGGTGTTGAAATGGCTGTTGTGTTCGAATACAACGGTATTTATAATACAAACGATTGGAATGTTTATCTTATAAATAATAATGATGCTCATCTAGAAATGGTTGTGATTGTTTCTAAAGGGTTTGGAAATAAAAAAATAAGTTCAGTTATGCGTAAAAAAATTGATGTTTTAGACGCGCATTCATTTGCTAAAGTTGAGTGGATACAGCCTGATTTATTTAAGCTTACAAATCAATTTCAAGTTACTTTTTTTGTTAAAGATCGTTTATATGACAAAACATTTACTTTTAAGGAAAATACGGTTAAAGAAGGGAGATTAAGAATTATTCCTGAACTTAAAAAAAGAGGGATCATCGCTAAACAAGAGTGAAGCTTGCCTTTATAAATTAATAATTGAGAAAAAAACAATATCTTTAAATAAACCCTATTTAATTGTTCTCCCACACGGAAAGCGCTTTTAAATTATCTCAATTACAAGGCATTATGAACCGTTTTTCTTTTTTTGATAGAGAAAATACCATAAATGAATTAAAATCATCTGAATTTGATTTGTTAGTTGTTGGTGGTGGCATCACGGGCGCAGGTATTGCTTTAGACGCTGCCTCTAGAGGAATGAAAGTAGCGCTTGTAGAAAAAAACGATTTTGCTTCTGGAACTAGTAGTAAATCTACTAAGTTAATTCATGGTGGGTTAAGGTACTTAAAGCAATTTGATTTTTGGCTGGTTAAAGAAGTGGGTATGGAGCGTGCAATAGTGCATAAATTAGCACCACACCTTGTTGTTCCTGAAAAAATGATATTACCTCTTGTTGATGGTGGAACTTATGGCTCTTGGTTAACATCTGTAGGCTTGAAAGTGTATGATGTTTTGGCGGCTGTTGAAGGTGAAGACAAGCGTAAAATGTTAAACCAAAAAGAAGCTTTAGTTAAAGAGCCTCTTCTTCCTAAACATAAACTAAAGGGAGCTGGTTACTATGCTGAATATAGAACAGATGATGCCCGTCTTACTTTAGAGCTTATTAAAACAGCTATAAATTATAATGCAAAACCTATTAATTATTCAAAAGTTTTAGAATTCTTATACGAAGGTAATCGAGTTGGAGGTGCCACAGTAAAAGATGTATTAACCAATACTATTTTTAATATTAAATCAAAATATGTTATCAATGCCACCGGACCATGGGTAGACAGTTTACGGTTGAAAAATCAAATTAACACCAACAAAAAACTCCGATTATCTAAAGGGGTTCATCTCGTGGTTAATTACAATAAGTTACCTGTAAAACAATCTGTCTATTTTGATATTCCTGATGGGCGAATGATGTTTGCAATACCTAGAGGTAAAAGCACTTACTTTGGAACAACAGACACAAATTATCAGGGTAATAAAGGTGACGTTAAAACAGATTTGGTAGACGCCATGTATCTTATAGCTGCAGTGAATAATATGTTTCCTGATGTATCGATTTCTATTGATGATATAAAATCTTCCTGGGCTGGTCTTCGGCCTCTAATTCATGAAGATGGAAAGCCTGCTTCTGAACTGTCAAGAAAGGATGAAATATTTGTTTCTAAATCAGAATTAATTTCTATTGCTGGAGGAAAGCTAACGGGATATCGTAAAATGGCGGAACGAATAGTTGACTTAGTTGCTAAAAAATACCTTAGACGATTCACTGAGGAGTTTAAAAAAACACAAACAGAAAGTATTTTACTCTCTGGTGGAAAATTTGAGGATTTTAATGAAGTAAAAAGTTATATTAATCTTATTTATAAAAGAATTATTAAAGACAATTTTGATGAAAAAGACGCACAATACCTAGTCTACAACTATGGTAGACAAACTGATGTTATTCTCAAAAAATATGATGAATTGAAGACTGGAACATCGCTGGAAAAAATGATAAAAGCTGAAGTTTGGTTTACAATTCATTATGAAATGACTTGCTCTCCTGCTGACTTTTTTATACGAAGAACCGGAAGAGCATATTTTAATATAGAAAGTGTTTATAAAAACTTAAGCCTTGTTTTAACTGAATTTACTATGCATCTTTCTTGGAAAAAAGAAATCCTTAATGAAAAGAAAGAAGAGCTAAACAAGGCGCTCGAATTAATTACTTCTTTTAATTAATTTACTCGCTTGCTTCATGTTCTTCTAAATCTTTAGTAAGATCGAGATTTCTTAAAGTTGGGTTTATGATCCCTGTTGTTACAACTGTTAGTAATGTCATGCTTCCACCAAAAACAACAGCAGTAACTGTTCCCATTAATTTTGCTGTTAGCCCACTTTCAAAAGCTCCAAGTTCATTAGATGATCCAACAAACATAGAATTTACAGAGGAAACTCTTCCTCGCATTTCGTCTGGGGTTTTAAGCTGGAGGATCGTTTGTCTTATCACCATAGATACGCCATCTGTTACACCGCTAAAAAATAAAGCAACAACAGAGATCCAAAATATAGAAGAGACTCCAAAAACAATAATACAAACACCAAAACCAAAAATTGCAACTAATAGTTTTTTACCAGCAGCTTTACTAATTGGAATATATGCTGTTACTAACATGGTTAAAAATGAACCAATAGACGGAGCTGCTACTAAAATTCCAAATCCTTGTGGTCCTACTTTCAATATGTCTTCAGCAAAAACAGCTAATAAAGCAATTGCTCCTCCAAATAAAACAGAAAACATATCTAGTGTAAGCGCCCCAAGAATTGCTTTTGTTTTAAACACAAAACGAACACCCTCTTTCAAACTTTGTAAAATAGGTTCTCCTATATTTGGGTTTAAAACAGGTTTTCTTTTAATTTTAAATACCACAAAAAAAGAAAAAGTGACTAAGAAAAAAATAACGCTTAAAGACCAATGAACTCCAATCCAATTGATAGAAAAACCAGCAAAAGAAACCCCTAAAACTCGTGCCATTTGCCATAAAGAACTATTCCACGTTGCTGCATTTGGATATATTTTTTTTGGAACTATTAAGGCTACTAAAGAAAAAATTATGGGTCCAAAAAATGCACGTAAAAACCCGCCAAAGAAAACGAATGCATAAATAATGTATAAAATTGCCTGTGAAGAAAGTGTGTTACTTATCACATCTGATGTAATCCAAAAAAGACCAAAACTTATTAAAGAAAAGGCAGCAATGCATAATGCTAGTAAATTTCTTTTTTCTTTTTGATCCACTATATGACCCGCAAACAAAGCAGTTGATAAGGCAGGAATTATTTCCATCAAACCAATAATCCCTAAATATAAAGGATCACCTGTTAACTCATAAACCTTCCATTCAATTACAATAAACTGCATAGACCATCCGAAAACTAAAGCAAAACGAACTAATAAAAAAACTGTAAACTCTTTTATTCTTAAAGCTGCATAGGGATCGTTTTTTCTTTTTTGGACCATAATAAATGAATTCAATATAAATGTAAATAAAAATGAGGCTACTTAGTAGCCTCATTTTAAAGTTTATAAAAACATTTGTCTTTCAAAAAAATTACTTCGAAAAAATAATTCTCTTCGTTGTGCTTTTATTTCCTTGTGACACATTTAATACGTAAATACCACTAGCTAGTTTTCCTGTAGCTATAGGTTCATCAAACAACGATTGATTAGTTGTGTGGTTAGAACGATAAACTCTTCTACCTTGTAAATCGAATAATTCTATTTTTACAATATCGTTTGATGTTGTCTCAAAACGAACATTAATTACTCCATTAGAAGGGTTTGGATATATAGACACATTAGATAAAGAGTAAGAAGTTGTACTTAATGTAGTTGCTTCTATATTAACCTCTTGATTTGGTAACCAACCATTTAATGAGTTGGTAATATCTACCTTAAATGAATCAGAAAATAATACGGTTTGCGTGTTTGAATATGCAATAACCCCGGCATCTACATCAGCTTGCGTAAAAGTTCCGCCAATAGATAAATCTGAACCATTTTTAGTAATTACTCCCATATTTGGTGATGCAACTATAGTGTAAACTTGCTGAGAAGCTGTCTCAGAAGCTGTAGATGCTAACATGTCAGAAGTTCTAAACGCGGTACTTTGATTTGCGCTAACTGATACGGGATTAGATGAAAACTCTGGAAGAGATGAGTTTGCTTCAGCTGTACAAACCGTTATCGTTGCTCCATCTAAAGTTCCTGCTGTAAATGTTCCTCCATTCTGGAACGTTTCATCATTTGCGATTAACAACCAAGTTCCTAGGGCGCTTTTTCCTGCAGCGCTAGCTAAACTTTGTGCAGGCTTTATGTTACCTGAAATTGCAGGATCTGCTGTTCCACAGACCAAATCGTTTCCGTTATCGTCAAATATAGCACCTGTAACGTTTGCTACATTTTCACATACATTTTCTAAAAGTAGTGTGGTGTTAGCACCTAACACTTCTGGTTCCTGTATTAATACCTCTAGTTCTCCAATAGCAGGGTGAGTAATATCTACATTTACTTTTAGTCTACTTATTGTTAAATCATCTGTAATCTCAATTGGTAATGAAGCGGAAACTGCAGTACCTCCTCCTAAACGATCATTATCAAAATCTGTGGCAGAATATGTGTTTGTACAATCTTCTGAACCAGCCGTCTGAAAACTATAAATTATAGGTGAAATAGCTAAACCACATTGATTTGTTGGATTTACTCTCCAATAATAAATACTATTTTCCTCAAGACCTGTAGCTGTAAATTTTATATCGGTTTGAGTAGATGTTGCTAAAATGTTCGTAAATGATGGGTTATTAGACAATTCTACGGTATACGATTCTGCGTTTATGTTTTCATTCCAAACTAACTCGATTTCAGGGAATAAAACACCTGCCTCCTCATTTAAAGGTGATGATAAACTCATCGGGGTATTTGTAAAGTCTGGATGCACTACCCTTAACTCTACTTTTTTAGTTTGTGTTTCATCACCATTACTTGCTGTTACGCTTATTTCATAAGTACCAGAAGCAACACTTTCTAAATTTGATACAGTCATAACAACGTCTCCATTTTGGCTTATTGAAGATGGTGAAAAACTTGCTGTTGCTCCTGTTGGAAGATTATCAGCGGTGATCGTTGTTGTTGTCTGAATTTGTTGCGTATAATTGAAATTAAATTCTGCGTCTGATGTTGAACATTGGATAAGCTCAGGGTTAACACTAGATAAATTAATATCAGAAAGTGTTCCTGTTACAATTAATGAGTAGTTTTGAGAGTCATTCACTAGAGTTCCTTTATGAGAAACTGTAATTATATACTCACCTGAAGCTCCAGCAATCTCTATTTTTTCAAATGGATCAACTAAATTATCTCCTTGTTCATTCGTATTTACAGAGGTTAATTTCCAAGGTAAGTATTCCGTTGTTTCACCATCTATAACTTGTGAAACTCGAATGTCTAAATCGTTAACTAAAGCAGGAGTAGGGTCGTTAACTATATTATTTTGTTCTCCTGCAACGTCTGTCCATGAAATTGAAGCTACTAACGGATTTTCTCCATCAGACTTAACATTCATGGTAAAAGTATCTTCGTTATCTAATGTTTTCTCTTTAATAACGCTCTTAAAACCAACTTTATTAATGGTTTCTACTGCGAATTTTACATTTAATAAACCCCAGCCCGTAGTGGCATCTGGTCCAACAAGGGTTTGAGATGAAGAGTTAGAATTGTCTGGTGTAATATCGTCTGCGGTGTGAAGTGCTAAACCTTTTAAAGTGGCACCAAACATAAAAGAACCATTTACATTACTATAATGTTGTTGAACTAATAGTAATGAACCCATTACATTTGGTCCAGACATAGAAGTTCCTGAATAATTTCCGTAGCCACTACTTCCACCCACTGGAGAGATAACGCCCGATCCGTTACCGGTAATATCTGGCTTGACTCTTAAATCATCTGTTGGACCTTCAGAACTCCCATTATTTCTATTCATGGAAATTAAATTTCCATCGGCATCAATTTCAGCATCTTGACCATTAGCAACAGATAAATTGTTTTTAGACGTATTCATTCCAGTTAACTTGTCATATAAATTATTCCCCTCTAAAGGGTCTGTATTTGAAGAGTTATTTGAACCGTCATTTCCTGCCGAGACAACTTGAAGATAATAAGGTGCGTTGTACATGATGGCATCAAACTCTTTTGCATCAAAACCGTATATACCTGCACCATTTTGGACATTACTTAAAGGATACCCATAAGAGTGGTTAGATAACAACATTCCGTCTGCTGCTGCTGCTGCACCTTCAGGAATATCTTGACTCCAACGATAAGACACCCCTTTTGCTTGTGGCGCCATTCCTTTTGCTTCAGGATTAACACCTGAGGCCAAAATAGTACCTGTTACATGAGTTCCGTGGTCGCTATATTGATTTTCGTCATCTCCAATAGTAACCCTATCATCTCCTCCCGGTCCGTCAAACTCTTGGTGTTCGGTGAATACCCAGCCACCATCCCAAACATAAGCTGTCATGTTTTGACCCTCAAGTTCTAAGCCTAAACTTCCTCCTGTGTTAAGGTGGTTTACTCTAGTTGAAATTGCAGCGTTTTGGTTAAATGTTTTATAATAGATAGGTTTATTATCATCAGAAACCTTCATTAATTCATATAAAGATCCGTCTTCAACATAAGTTATTGCCCAACCGTTAATAGAGGCCATTTCTAAGGCTTTTTCTTTTGCCTCTACCTGAATTAACCTTGTAGACTCTTCTATATTTTTTAATTGTTCGAGGTTATTAGCTTTTTTAATTTCTTTTATTTGTTCTTCTGTTTGAGAAAAAACAAAGTTAGCCGATAACAATAAGGAAAAAACTGCTAGTTTTTTTAAGTAATTTTTTTTCATTTCTTTTGAGTTTTTTTTTCAATTCACTTTAAAATTATTAGTTGTTAAATACAACTAACTAGGTTTAAGCATTTTATCTTTTTTTTTGAGTAGCGAATATAACACTTTGATTCCTATTATTTTAATTTTTAACATTAAGGGTTATTTCTTCATATCTATTAGAATAGCAAATGTTTGATTAATATCTTCCTCTTTTACAACAATTGTCATCTCATTTGTAGTTGATATTATCTCTTGAAGTGAAATATCTGCCCACGCTAATTGTTTTAAAATAAAATAATAAAAACCGGATTGCTCCAAGTTGCCTTCTGGTAATTTTATGGTTATAGAGGCAAGGTTTTCTACATTATGAATTAATCGCTCATGAATAAAGAAATCTTTAACATAAGGCTTCAGGGGTTGACTTATCACAATATTTGTCTCAAAAATTCCTGTTGATACAGTGATAAAAGAATCCTTATTATCTGCCGCAACAGTTAAAATTTTGGCAATTTCCTTTAATAGTGACTTTGTGTTTTTGTAAGTATAATCACTAAGATCTGAGCGAACAATAAAGTCTCCTAGCGAAAGTGTAAATTTTCTAATATTCTTTCGTATTCTTAATTCACTTGCTGGAGAAATTCTGTTAATTGCCATCATTACCGCACCAACTTTGACTTGTTTTTTTAACATTTTATCTACTTCTGGAAGTATAATTCTAGCTAAAGAAGAGACGTTTATTAACTTTTCGTTCAACGCCTCTTCAATAAAAGGGGTTTTTCGAATAATACTTTCAACCGCTTCCTGTATTGTTTTCATAATTGTTGTATTTAATACAAATTGTTGTATTTGCAACAAAAGTAATAAATTAAAGGTGTTATGTTGCTAAGTTTCCGAAGAAGAAAATCGTGTTAATCTAGGTGCTCTGTTAACTTTGTAAAGGTTGTTTTAGCGTCTTTACCTTGATAAAGAACAGCATAAACAGCATCAATAATTGGAGTTATTGTCCCGTTTTGTTCTTTTATTTTATAGGCGCTTTCCGAGGCATAATAACCCTCTGCCACCATGCTCATTTCAAACATTGCAGACTTAACAGTATAGCCTTTACCAATCATGTTTCCAAACATTCTGTTTCTGCTGAAAGTAGAATACCCTGTTACTAGTAAGTCTCCTAAATACGCAGAATTATTAATATTTCTCTTCATTTGATGAACTTTACGAATGAAACGATTCATTTCTCGTATAGAGTTGCTCATTAAAACAGATTGAAAGTTATCTCCATAACCCAAACCGTGGGATATACCTGCGGCTATAGCAAAAATATTTTTAAGCATTGCGGCATATTCTGTACCTATAATATCGTCTGATATTTTAGTTCTAATATACCTGCTTTTTAACATCGCTCCTAATTGAGTTGCTTTGTCCTCATCTTGACACGCTATTGTTAAGTAAGAAAGCCTTTCCATAGCCACCTCTTCTGCATGGCAAGGGCCAGTTATCACTCCAATATTCTCGAAGGGTATGTTGTATTTTTCGTGAAAATGCTCCCCAACAATCAATCCTGATTCTGGAACAATTCCTTTAATCGCAGAAAAAATTATTTTATTTTCTAAACCCTGTGTCAACTTTGTAAGTTCTAAAGTTAAAAATGCAGATGGAATTGCAAATATTAATATATCATAATTTGAAACAACATCATTAATGTCATTTGAAAGGTCTAATTGAGCAGGATGAAGCTCGGCGGAGCTTAAATAGTTAGGATTATGTTTATTTATTTTAATATGTTCTAAAGCGTAAACACTTCGCATATACCAACCCACAGTATTTAAATTTTCAGAGAGCATTTTTACAATAGCTGTTGCCCAACTACCCCCTCCTAAAACTGCTATTTTTGGTTGATCTTTCATTATTATAAACATTTTAAAACCCAAAAGTAATAATTCTAAAATCTAATATGAAAACTGAAGTGATTTATTATATTTGTTTACAACAATATAAAATAATGAAAGTTCAAATTATAAATAGATCTAAACACGAATTACCTTCTTATGAAACCCTTCTTTCAGCAGGAATGGACATTAAGGCAAATATAAGTGAGGCTGTAACCTTAAACCCTTTAGAAAGGGTTATTATAAAAACAGGTTTGTTTATATCATTACCTAAAGGGCTGGAAGCACAAGTTAGACCGCGTAGTGGTCTTGCGGCTAAAAAAGGAGTTACTGTTTTAAATAGTCCTGGAACTATAGATGCTGACTATAGAGGTGAAATTGGGGTTATATTAATTAACTTATCTCAGGATCGTTTTACAATAAACAATGGTGAGCGAATCGCACAATTAGTAATTGCAAAACATGAACAAGTTAAATGGAAAGAGGTTACTATATTAGATGAGACTGATCGAGGTGATGGTGGGTTTGGAAGTACTGGTGTTTAAAATACACAAACCCACCAGCTTACTAATAGGTTTGTGTAGATAAAATTATAACTATTGGTTATCTATAGCTTCTTTAATTTTTCCTTCTAATTCTTCTGCTAAATCGGGATTATCTTTTATTAAGGATTTTACAGCATCTCTTCCTTGACCTAATTTAGTTTCACCATAACTAAACCAAGAACCACTTTTCTTTACAATCCCTAATTCTACTCCAATATCTAAAACTTCTCCAACCTTAGAAATTCCTTCACCATACATGATATCAAATTCAGCAATTTGAAAAGGTGGTGCAACTTTGTTTTTTACAACCTTAACTTTTGTTTGGTTTCCAATTACTCTATCACCGTCTTTAATTTGCGTTCGTCTTCTAATATCTAATCTAACAGAAGCATAGAATTTTAAAGCATTACCACCTGTTGTTGTTTCTGGGTTTCCAAACATAACACCTATTTTTTCTCTTAATTGATTGATAAAAATAACTGTACATTTAGTTTTACTAATTGTTCCTGTTAGTTTACGAAGTGCTTGAGACATTAAACGCGCGTGAAGCCCCATTTTTGAATCTCCCATCTCTCCTTCAATTTCAGACTTTGGTGTTAAGGCGGCTACTGAATCTATAACAACAATATCTATAGCTCCTGAACGAATTAGATTGTCCGCAATTTCTAACGCTTGCTCACCATGATCTGGTTGAGAAATTATTAAATTATCGATATCTACACCAAGATTTGCAGCATAAAAACGATCAAAAGCGTGCTCTGCATCAATAAAAGCAGCAATACCTCCAGCTTTTTGAGCTTCAGCAATTGCATGTAGAGTAAGAGTCGTCTTACCTGAAGACTCTGGACCATAAATTTCTATAACCCTCCCTCTTGGATATCCTCCGACACCGAGTGCTAAGTCTAAACCTAAAGAACCAGATGAAATTGCTTCTACTTCTTCTACAACGCTATCACCCATTTTCATAACAGAACCTTTTCCATAGGTTTTATCTAATTTATCTAGGGTTAATTGAAGAGCTTTAAGTTTTGCTTGTTTTTCTTTATCTGCTGCCATAAATACTAGTTGTTTTATTTTTAAAAAGTATGACAAGGTACAAAATTTGGTTAGGAATTATAAATGAAAAAAGATTATTTTTGAATGAATTAATAGCTCCTTTTCTTTTTTTATGGACACCCACCATCACTTCATTTTTCATAAGCCTTACGGAACAATTTCACAATTTGTAAATCCTCATAAAAGAGAAAAAAAATTATTAGGTGATTTTTTTAATTATCCAGATAAAACTATGGCAATAGGAAGGTTAGATGTAAATTCTGAAGGGCTTCTTTTATTAACAACTAATGGTAAGCTAAGTGAAGAGATAAGAAGTAAAAAAGTTGAAAAAGAATATTATGTTCAAGTAGATGGTTGTATAACACAAAAAGAGGTTAATATTTTAAATAAAGGTGTGGTTATTGGTTTTAATGGTAAAAAATATACTACTAAACCTTGTAAGACTTCCTTAATACCTGTTCCTAATTTTAAAGATAGAACACAGAAAATTAGAGATGATAGACATGGACCAACAAGTTGGATTTCTATAATTTTAAAAGAAGGTAAATTTAGACAAGTAAGAAAAATGACAGCTGCTGTTGGTTTTCCTACATTACGTTTAGTAAGAGTAAGAATAGGTGCTGTTTTATTAGATAATTTAAAACTTGGTGAAGTAAAAAAAGTGTCTAATTTTCTTTAAGTTCTTAACATTTTTATATGTGGAATGTCATCCTCTAAATATTCTTCACTAATTTGAATAAAGCCTAAAGAATTATAAAATTTAGTAAGATATGATTGAGCAGATATAAGAATGTTGTTTTCTTTTAAATTATTTTCTATAAATTGGATGGAATTTTCAACTAACTTATATCCGTATTTAAATTTTCTAAATTCTTTTTTAACTACAATTCTACCAATACTTGGTTCTAAAAAATAATCACCAGACTTAAATATTCTAGCATAAGCTATTATTTGATTATCTAGAACCCCTAATATATGATATGCTAATTGATCTTTATGGTCAAGATCTTGATATATACAATCTTGCTCTATAACAAAAACTTCAGATCTAAGTTGTAAAATAACATACAACTCATCGGTTGTTAATTCATTAAATTTTTTAATATGAAAAATCATATTTAACAAGCTGGTATTTTGTTAACCCTGTTTTGATGTCTTCCTCCTTCAAATTCTGTTTCTAAAAATATTTCTACCATTTTTAATGCTTGAGGAATTGAAGTATATCTTGCTGGAATACATAAAATATTAGCATTATTATGTTGTCTAATTAACTCAACAATTTCTTTAGACCAACATAAACCAGCTCTTACTTCTTTATATTTATTTGCAGTCATTGCAACACCATTAGCACTCCCACATAATAATATACCATATTTTGCTTTTTTAGAAACAACATCTTTAGCAACAGGATGAACAAAATCAGGATAATCAACACTATCATGAAAGTCAGTACCATAATTTTCTACTACAATACCTTTTGATTCTAATAATTTAATAATCTCAAATTTATATGCTGTTGCAGCATGATCATTTCCTATAGAAATATTCATAATAAGTTGGTTTTTATACTTTTAATAGAAACAAAAATACAAATACATATGGTTATCAACAGTTTTAAAAGGTAATTTTACAATTTATTATCTAAGTGCTTACTTATTAATTAGTTAACATTATTATTGTAATTGTTAAGAAGTATAAGTAAGTTTTAAAAAATAGATTTGATTTATTCATTTTTAATTATAATACATATACTCTTATTAAATACACAATAAAAACTATTATTTTTTAATTACTTCTTATAAACATTATTTAAGTGTATTTTTTATACTTATTAACTTTTTTTTAATTAAAAAAACCTGTTTATAAATGTTTATATGTATTGTTAATAAATACTAGTTTTCTTTATTTTAAAAGAAAAAAGATATAATAAGGTGTGAATTATTTTTAATAAATAACAAATCAAAAGAAAAAACTAGTTTTCTATATTAACTATTCACAAGCTATTATAATAAACAATTGTTTTAATTTTAAAATTTAAAAAAAAGTAATTATAATATAGATTGTTAATAAAGTATTTAATGAATAAAAAACTGAACCGCTTTATCGTGAATACTCACATTTAAAGAATCATTCCCTATTATTTCCCCATCTGCTTCTATAATAGAATTATAATTATTTATAATTTTAACATCTTTTACTTTATAGTTATCTACTTTTTTATGATGTACTATTGTTCCATTATATAATTTTGGTAGATTAATAAGTACATCAAAAAAAGAAATATCTTTTACTATTGTTATATCTAATAAACCATCTGTTGGATTTGGATTCTCTGTAATTCTTAAACCACCTCCTGAATATTTACAAATACCGAATATTATCATCAAACACTTTTCTTGAATTGTTTTATTTTTAATATATATACTATATTTAGTTTTTTTATAAGAAAACAAACTATATAAACCACTTAATAAAAATGCTAAAGATCCAATCTTTTTTAAATAATTTAAATTTTTAACCACATATCCATCATATCCTATTCCTCCAAGATTATTAAAGTATTCTTTTTTTCCATTTTGTAGGGTTATACAACCTATATCTTGAAATATTGTAGAGTTTTTTTTAATTATATCAATTGATTTTTCAATAGAATTAGGAATATTATACGTTTTTATCCAGTCATTACCGGTTCCTAATGGAATTATACCAAGTTTTATTTCAGATGTTTTTATATATCTTTGTGTCATTATTCCGTTTATAACATGATGTAAGGTTCCGTCACCACCAACAGAAATAATATTTCTATATCCTTTTTTTATAACTTCTTTAATAAGTATCGTTTCATGTTTCGTATATTGAGTAATAGCAAAAGAATATTGAATATTTTTCAATTTCAATAGGTATTTAATTTTATTCCATGACTTTTTAAAATTTTTATTACCTGCGTTTGGATTTACGATTAAAAACCATGTATTTATATTTTCACAATGGTTTAAATTGTACATAAAAATTAAATTAAAACAGTTAACTATTAAAATGAATAAAAAATAAGTATTTTTCTAAATATAATAAAATAAAAAAAGTAGTATGAGTAGAAAGAAAAAAATCTACAAGAAGAAAGGTAGTGTTATTAAAAATTTAACTAGAGATATTTTTAAAATTCTTAATAATGATAGTTCAAAATATTATAACTATAAACAGATTGCTGGTAAACTAGGAATTACAAACACAGATGGTAAAACTCAAATACTTAAAAAATTAGCCGAATTAAAAGAAACAAAAAAAATAAAAGAAGTTGATCGAGGAAAATATCAAATTGTTATCGATAAAAAATATCACATTGGTACTTTAGATATTACGTCTAATGGTAATGGTTATTTTGTATCAGATGATTTTGAAAAAGATATATTTATTCCTTCTAATAATTTAGGTAAAGGGTTACAAAATGATACTGTAAAAGCCTACGTATATAAAAGAAATAGGAGTAATAAATTAGAGGCAGATATAATAGAAATTATAGAAAGAGATAAAACCACTTTTGTAGGTGTTCTTCAAATGAGTAAAAACTTTGGTTTTGTTTTATGTGATAATCAAAAAATGTATGTAGATATTTTTATTTCTAAAGCAAGAGTAAACGGTGCTGAGCATGGAGATAAAGTTCAAGTAAAAATAACTGATTGGCCAGAAAATTCAAAAAATCCTTTTGGTAAAATAATACAGGTTCTTGGTAAACCAGGAGATCATAATACTGAAATACACTCTATTTTATTAGAATATGGTTTACCTTATAAATTTGAGAATGAAGTTGAAAAAGATGCCAGTAGCTTATCTTTAGAAATTACAAAAGAAGAGATATCTAAAAGAAGAGATATGAGGCAGGATTTAACGTTTACGATTGATCCTAAAGACGCTAAAGATTTTGATTACGCTTTATCTTTTACAAAGTTAACCAATGGAAATTACGAAATAGGTATTCATATTGCAGATGTATCTCATTATGTTCAACCAAATACTATTATAGATAAAGAGGCATATAGTCGAGCAACATCGGTATATTTAGTAGATAGAGTTGTTCCAATGTTACCAGAAATTTTATCAAATGGTGCTTGTTCTTTGAGACCAAATGAAGAAAAACTAACTTTTTCGGCTGTATTTGAGATAAATGAAAAGGCACAAATTATAAAAGAATGGTTTGGAAGAACAGTTACTTACTCAGATAAACGATTCGCTTACGAAGAAGCACAAGTTATTATAGAAACAAATTCAAATTTTATTCCTGAAAATATTTCTATAACAAATGAATCTTATCATGTTTCTGATGCTATAGTCGAAGCTACATTAAAATTAAATGAGTTATCAAAAATTCTTAGAAAGCAAAGGATGAAAGAAGGAGCAATATCTTTTGATAGAGTTGAGGTAAAATTTAATTTAGATGAAAATGCAAATCCAACAGGAGTATTCTTTAAAGAATCAAAAGCTGCCAACAAATTAATTGAAGAGTTTATGTTGTTAGCAAATAGAAAAGTTGCTGAATTTATAGGTAAAGAAAAAAATAAACCCACAAATAAAACCTTTATATATAGAGTTCATGACGAGCCAGATATAGAAAAATTAGCTGCTTTACAAAATATAGTTTCCAATTTTGGTTATAAAATGAATACTCTTACTAGAGAGAGCACAACAGAAAGTTTAAATAAACTATTAAATGATGTTCATGGTAAACCAGAATCTAACATGATAGAGACCTTAGCAATTAGAACAATGAGTAAGGCTGTTTATACTACTAATAATATAGGTCATTATGGTCTAGCTTTTGATTATTACTCTCATTTTACCTCACCGATTCGTCGTTATCCTGATGTGATGACACACCGCTTATTACAACATTACCTTGAAGGAGGAAAATCACCAAATCAAGATGATTATGAAGCTAAATGTAAACATTCTTCTAAACAAGAGGAGTTAGCTTCTAAAGCTGAAAGACAGTCTATTAAATACATGCAGGTTAAATATATGCAAGATCATAAAGATGAAGAGTTTTCTGGTGTAATATCCGGTGTTACAGAATGGGGAATTTACGTAGAAATAACTTCAAATAAATGTGAAGGTATGGTAAGAATAAGAGATATAAAAAACGATTATTATATTTTCGATGAGAAACAATACGCAATCATTGGTCAATCAACTAAACATATATATCAACTAGGAGATTCTGTTACAGTAAAAGTAAAACACACAGATTTAGAAAGAAAACATTTAGATTTTACGCTTATAGAGCAATAGAATTATTTTTTTAAAGTTATTAAAATAAGTAAAAATAAAAATGAAATAATTTATATATTGTAAATAAAAATGAAAAACGTCATAATTATATTTCTTTTAATTACAAGCAACACTTTATATTCTCAAAAAATCACTACAGAAAAAATAGAAGATTTTTATAAAATTAAAGTATATAATGGAATACGCCTTGAACTCCATAAATCTGATGAAAATAAATTAGAAATTTCAGGATATAAGTCAGATAAAATAAAAATTAAAAACACAGAGGGTGTTTTAAGAGTTAGTTTACGTTTTCCAGAGTTATTAGCAGGAGATAAAGTAAGTGTTAAGTTATTTTATAATAAAGAGATTCAAACTATAGATGGGAATGAAGGTTCAAAAATAATAGGAAAAGGAATTCATCAAACTCACCTAGAGGTAAAGGCTCAAGAGGGGGCCTCTATAAAGTTAGAAATTAAAACAAAACACCTAAAAGTTAAATCAACAACAGGTGGTGTTATAAACCTTACAGGTACATCAAAAAACCAAGATGTAGAGCTTGATTTATATGGAGTGTATCATGGATACAACCTCTTTACTTCAAATAGTAGTACTGTAAAAGCAGGAACAGGATCAAAAGCAGAGGTTTATGCAGGTGAAACTTTATTCGCAAAAGTTAGCTTTGGAGGCTCTGTTTTATATAAAGGAAAGCCAGAGGTTATAAAAAATAAAAAGACGGCTGGTGGAATTATAAAACAAATGAATTAATTCATTGAAACGTTTTTGTATATTTGTATATCAAAATTTAAATAAATGATGACTTTAAATATTTTTTTATTAGGAATGCCAAGTCCTCTTTCCATGGCTCTTATTGTTGGGGCATTATTACTTTTATTTGGAGGAAAAAAAATACCTGAATTAATGAAAGGTATTGGAGGTGGTATTAAAGAGTTTAAAAAAGCTTCAAAAGACGATAAAAAGGACGATGAAAAAATAGAAGATAAGAAATAAAATAAAAAAACCTAAGTGAATAACTTAGGTTTTTTTATAGCTTTACTGCAGTTCCAGAAGCTGTTACCATTAACATTCCCCCTCTATTACCAACAGTTTCATAATCTAAATCTATACCTAATACAGCATCTGCACCTAATCTAGTAGCATTTTCTTTCATCTCTTTTAAAGCAGTGTCTTTTGCTTCTTTAAGAACCCTTTCATAAGAACCAGATCTTCCTCCAACAATATCTCTTATACCTGCAAAAAAATCTTTTAAAATATTAGCACCTATAATCGTTTCACCGGTAACAATTCCTAGATAGTTTTTTACGGGTCTACCTTCAATATTGTTTGTAGTAGATACTATCATTTATTTGTCTAATTTTTTCTTGTTGTTTTTCATTGCTTCTCCGATTTGATTACTGGCAGTGAAACTAGCAACCATATCATTTAACATTTGACTTCCTGCTTGAGGAGAGTTAGGTAATAGTATCAAATTACTATTTGTTTCTTGACCAATAGACTGTAACGTGTCATAATGTTGAGTTACTACAATTAAAGCTGACGCCTCCTGAGAGTTAATTCCTACTTTATTTAAAACTTCAACAGACTCTTCTAACCCTCTAGCAATCTCTCTTCTTTGATCTGCGATTCCTTGACCTTGAAGTCTTTTACTTTCGGCTTCTGCTTTTGCTTTTTCAACAATTAAAATACGTGCAGCGTCACCTTCATATTGTGCTGCTGTTTTTTCCCTATCTGCAGCATTAATTCTATTCATAGCGGCTTTAACTTGCGCGTCAGGATCTATATCTGTAACCAGTGTTTTTATAATATCATATCCGTATTCAACCATTGCATCATTTAGTTCTGCTTTTACAGCAATAGCTACGTCATCTTTTTTTACAAATACATCGTCTAACTTCATTTTAGGAACTTCAGCCCTAACGACATCAAAAACATAAGATGTTATCTGATCATGAGGGTAATCTAATTTATAAAAAGCATCACTTACTTTATCTTTAATAACCTTAAACTGAACAGAAACTTTAAGTTTCACAAAAACGTTATCTAGAGTTTTTGTTTCAATGATAACATCAAGTTGTTGAATTTTTAAACTTAACCTTCCCGAAATTCTTTGAACGATAGGTATTTTTACTTGAAGTCCTGACTGTTTAACACTACTAAATCGACCAAAAGTCTCAATAATAGCAGCTGTTTGTTGTTTCACAATAAATATAGCTCCGTAAATTAGAATAAAAATTAATCCTAAAAAGATTGGTAGAAATAAGCTCATAATTTTTTTTTAAAAGTTAATAGTATATATGGACACTGATTTAAGTTTATATTAATAAGACGCAAAACATATAAAATGTTACAAAAACCTACTTTCTCTTGAGAGTTTCTTTATATTTTATCCACTTTTTTTGTTGTTTCTCTGTTAAGATTTCTTTTAGTGTTGCATCTAGTTTTTTTTCTTTATCCTCAATCACCTTTATAATAGGTTTAAAAGACTCTGTAACTTCTTTATTTGCTTTTTGAAGCGCACTGTAATCTCTACTTTTAATTGTTTCTTTTTGAGCTGCCTCCATCTTCGATTTTCCTTCAGAAAACAAAAAGGTATTAATCCTTTTAATTTGCTTCAATTCTTTATTAAATACATTAAAAATAGAAATTATTTTTAAAAAAGCATCAGACGACTTTTTAACCCCTATTTTTTTACTTATTTTTTCTGTATCGTAAAAAACTAAACCAACAGCCTTTTCAACATCAATCTTAGGAACTCTAGATTGCTGCGCCGCCCTTGGCTGTCTTGGTTGCATACTTTGTCTTCTGTTGTATTGAGACCCATAGCGAGAACCGTATTGTGCTTCTGCTGTGATTGAAAATAAAAGAATTGTAATTAAAAGAATATTTTTAATCATGATAGTTTTTTTATAATTATTTTCATACGTAAAATAGCCTCCTCTTTTCCAATCATGTGAATGATATCAAATAAATGAGGTCCTTTCATTTCGCCAACAATAGCCAGCCTAAGTGGCTGCATAATTTTACCAAAACCGATTTCTTTTGAAGAAATCCATTCTTTTGTGGTCTTCTCAATTGATTCAGATGAAAAGTCATTTATTGATACAAACACTGTTATTAATTCATTTAATAAGATACCAGAGTCTTCTTTCCATTGTTTTTTAACTGCCTTTTCATTGTATTCTATAGGGCGTTCAAAGAAGTAGCTGCTTAAGTTCCAAAAATCTTTTACAAATACAGCCCTCTCTTTTATTAGTGAAACTACGGTTTTTATGAAGTCTTTTGATGGTAGAGGCTGTATTTTTTTGTTTTTTAATATGGTTAGGTATAGTTGAGCTAAATGTGCATTTGTCTTTTTTTGAAGGTACTGTTGATTAAACCACTTTGTTTTATCTAGGCTAAATTTTGCACCAGATTTACTTACCCTCGAAAGATCAAAAGCTACTATTAGATCCTCTAATACAAAAAGTTCCTGTTCTGTTCCAGGATTCCATCCTAATAATGAAAGCATGTTTATAAAAGCATCAGGAAAATAACCACTCTCTCTGTAGCCAAGAGAAACCTCACCTGATTCTTCGTTTGTATACTCCAAAGGAAATACAGGAAAACCTAATTTATCTCCGTCTCTTTTACTAAGCTTTCCTTTTCCTTCAGGCTTTAATATTAGAGGAAGGTGAGCAAACTTTGGTGTCTCCCACTCAAAAGCATTGTATAGTAAAACGTGGAGTGGCATAGAAGGCAACCATTCTTCACCTCGAATTACATGACTAATTTCCATAAGGTGATCGTCTACAATATTTGCTAAATGGTATGTTGGCATTCCATCAGACTTAAAAAGAACCTTATCATCAAGTGTGTTAGAATCTATGGTAATAGAGCCTCTGATTTCATCTTTTAATAGCAAAGTTTTGTCTTGAGGGGTTTTGAAACGAATTACATAATTATCGCCTTTTTCTATTTTTCTTCTTGTTTCTTCTTTTGTAAGAACCAAGGAATTTTTTAATCTACCTTTTTGTCTATTATGCCAATTATAAATGAAGGTTTTTCCAACTGCTTCATGTTGTTTTCTATGGGCGTTTAATTCTTCAGAAGTGTCAAACGCATAATATGCTCTTTCTTTTTCAATTAAAATATCTACATATTCTTTATATAATTTTTTTCTTTCAGATTGCCGATAAGGACCAAACTTTTCATTTTTACCAGGGCCTTCATCAAAGGGAATACCACACCATTCTAAGGAGTTTGTTATATATTCTTCTGCGTTGTCAACATATCTTGATTGGTCAGTGTCTTCTATTCTTAAAATAAAAACACCATTATGTTTTTTCGCAAATAAATAATTATATAGAGCAGTTCTCAGCCCACCAATATGGAGCGGACCTGTTGGGCTAGGGGCAAAACGAACACGAATATTAGACATCATTAATATTTATATTTAAAGAACAAATATACCTTACTAATATTAGATAAAAAAAGCAAATTGTTTTAGACTTAGGCTAAAAAAATCTTTAACACAAAATCCTTCTATAGCTCTTTTAATTATCTTATTTTTATTTGTTGATGAATGCTTTTTTAAACATAGAACAAAAACTATCCTATTTCTACAAAAAGTACTATACAAATGAACTCATTAAAGGGTTTATTTTGTTTAGTCTCTTTGGTGTTTTATATTTTATTTTAACCTTATGTATAGAATATTTTTTTTGGTTAATACCAAGGTATAGAATTATCTTACTATTGGCATTTATTATGATTGAGTTTTTTTTGTTTTTAAAATTTATTATTAGTCCAATATCACATCTAATAAAGTTAAAAAAAGGAATTAATAAAATCGAATCTTCAAAGATTATTGGGGCCTATTTTCCAGAAGTTCAGGATAAATTATTAAATGTACTACAGTTAAAAAACGAGCAAAAAGAGACAGATCTTATCCTTGCTAGTATTCAACAAAAATCCATAGAACTTCAACCCATTAAGTTTTCCAACGCAATAAATTTTAAGAAAAATTTTATTTATTTAAAATATTTATCATTTCCAATACTGCTTTGGGTCATGTTTTTTTTAACAGGAATTGATACGGGTCTATATAATAGTTTACAACGGGTTACGAACCCAAAAACTACATATATTCCCCCAGCGTTATTTTCATTTCATATGGAAACAAAAAACTTAACTGTAATTGAGGGAGGCTCACATACTGTTTCTCTATCTACTAAAGGGGATTTTACTCCTAAAGAAGTTAAAATTCTTTATGGTGAAGAGTCTTATTTTATGCAAGAAACAGCACAAGGAGTGTTTTCTTTTACATTTATAAACGTAACAGAACCTCTTTTTTTTCAGTGTTATTCAGGTAGTGTTTTTTCAAAACAATACCCTCTTATCCCTATAAGAACACCCCTTATTCAAAACCTAGATATTGACCTAGACTATCCCGCTTACACTAAAATAAAGAGTGAAAAAATAACCAAATCAGGAAATCTTAATATTCCTGTAGGAACAAAAATAAAGTGGAATGTTGTCACACATCAATCAGACAGTGTTGCTTTCACAGTTAAAAACCAGAGAGATTACTTTATTAAGACTACTAAAAACAATTTCAACCACAAAAGGATAGCGACTAACAGTTTTGATTATCAAATAAGTTCTTCAAATAAAGAATTGAAAGATTTTGAAAAGATTTCATATCGTTTAAAAGTCATTAAAGATGAGTATCCATCAATAATTACTCAATCCAATAAAGATAGCACGAGTGTTGAAAACACCCAATTTATGGGGCAGATTTCAGATGATTATGGTATTAACACACTAGAAATAGTTTATTATAAGAAAGATTTTCCTAACCAAAAAAACAGCCTTTTATTAAAGACCACTAAAGCAACAACACAAACGTTTTTTTTTCAATTTCCTAAAGAAGTTCAACTTATTAAAGGTGTTGATTATGAGCTCTATTTTCAGGTAAAAGACAATGACGCTTATAATGGAAATAAAACAACTAAAAGCAATACGTATAGTTATCGTAAAAAAACAAACGAAGAGTATCTTCAAGACCAACTAAATGACCAAAAAGAGACAATTAATAATTTAGAGACTACCATTCTAAATAAAACCCACCAAAGTCAAAATTTTTCAAAAATTCAGGAAGAAATTAAAAAGAAAAAAGGTTTTAATTGGAATGATAAGAAAAAAGTTGACGAGTTTATTCGTATGCAAAAACAACATCAGAAAATGATGGAACGACAAACAGAAAAACTTCAACAATCTTTAGAACAAAACAAAGGTGATAAACAAACACTTCAGGATAAAAAACAACAGCTCCAAAATAGAATAGAAGAGCTTTTAGCGCTAAACAAACAAAAAAAACTATTGGATGAGCTCCAAAAAATAGCTGAAAAATTTGATAAAGATGAGTTGATAAAAAAAACAAAAGCATTAGCCCAAAAAAACAGACAACAGGAAAAAAGTTTAGAGCGAATACTAGAATTAACTAAGCGTTTTTATGTCGAAGAAAAAACACTTCAACTAGCAAATAAATTAAAAACACTATCAAATAGACAAGACTCTATTAACAATAATAACGCAAGAGCATTAAGTGAACAACAAAAGATTGCTGATAGGTTTGATAAAATTTCAGAAGAATTAAAAAATCTAGCTAACGACAACAAACAACTAACCCAGCCTTTGCAAATTCCCCAAATGATCGAGGAAAAAGAGGAGGTAAAAGTGTCTTTGTTGAAAGCCAAAGAAAAACTAGCCAACAATCAAAAAGAAACCGCAAAGAAGCTTCAAAAGAAAGTCTCAAAACAACTACAACAGATGAGTCAGTTGATGCAAAAATCAATTGCGGATTTTCAACAAAACTCTATAGATGAAAATATAGATGATTTGAGAAAAATATTAGAAAATCTTGTTACCTTTTCATTTAAACAAGAAGATCTACTTGTTAAATTCAACACGATGTCTATTGGTCATCCTGATTTCGGAAATGAACTCAAAAACCAAAACGAATTAAAAACTTATTTTGAACATATTGATGATAGCTTATTTGTATTGTCTATGAGGCTCCCTCAGTTAACAGCAAAAATTCAAACAGAGCTTTCAGGTGCTCACTATAACCTTGATGAATCGTTAGACAACTTATCAGAAAATAAATTTGACCTTGCTGGCTCAAACCAACAATATGTTATGACTTCGGTAAATAATTTAGCAGATGTATTAAGTAGCCTTCTAAACGATATGCAAAATAATATGGGCTCTTCGGGTAAAAAAGGGAAAGGAAAATCATTTAGTTTACCAACATTAATTGAAAAACAGAAAGGGCTTTCAGAAAAAATAAAAGAAGGGTTAAAAAGAAAGAAAGGTTCTCAAAACAATAAAAAAGGGAGTGAAGGTAGTAAAGGTGAAGGGGAGGAAGATGAGCAATCTAGTGGAGAATTATTTAAACTTTATCAACAACAAAACGAGTTAAAACAACAACTCAAAGAAGCGCTTGGTCTAATGGGCTCAGATTATAATAAAATTAACAAGGTTTTAAAAACCATGGAGCAACTGGAAAATGATATTCTTGAAAAAGGGTTTAACTCAGAAACTATTCAAAGAATGCAGCAATTAGAATATCAACTATTAAAACTTGATAACGCTCTTCTCAAGCAAGGAAAAAATAAAAAAAGAAAATCCAATTCAAGCTCTTTAACCACCAAAGAAAATCAATTAAAAGAAATCCAATTCAAAAAGCGGTTTTATAATCAAATGGAGATATTAAATAGACAATCATTACCTTTGCACAAGGATTTTGAAAAGAAAGTACAAAAGTACTTTTTAAAAAAAAGTAAAGATTGATCACATTTAATTCCGAAACACCTTTTACTCTTAAAGACGAAGCTAAAATAGCCTCATGGATTGAGCATACAGTTGTTTCAGAAGGTTTTGTAGTTGGCGATGTTAATTACATTTTTTGTAATGACACATTTCTTAATCATATTAACAAAGAGTTTCTAAAACATGATTCTTTAACCGATATTATAAGTTTTGATTATTCTCTTGGCAAACAAGTGAATGGAGAAATATACATTTCTATTGAACGCGTTACAGAAAATGCTAAATCATTTCATGTTTCATTTGAAAATGAACTTAGTAGGGTTATGATTCATGGTGTATTGCATTATTTAGGCTATAAAGACAAAACAACTGAGGAAAAAAAGAAAATGAGGCTCAAAGAAAACCATTGCTTAAAGTCCTTAATATATTGATTATGAGTAATTTAACAAAAAGTTTCACGTGAAACCATAATGAGTTTATTTAATACAATATACGACGTAATTGTAATTGGTGGAGGCCATGCGGGAAGCGAAGCTGCCGCCGCAAGCGCAAACATAGGCGCTTCAACCCTGCTCATTACAATGAACCTTCAAAACATTGCACAAATGAGTTGCAATCCAGCGATGGGTGGAATTGCAAAAGGACAAATTATTCGAGAAATTGACGCACTGGGTGGATACAGTGGAATCGTAACTGATAAGACAGCTATCCAGTTTAAAATGCTTAATAAATCAAAGGGTCCTGCGATGTGGAGTCCCCGAGCTCAGTCTGATAGAATGATGTTTGCTGAAACATGGAGGAATCTTTTAGAAAACACTAAAAATCTTGACTTTTATCAAGACTCTGTTAATGGATTACTTTTTGATGGTTCTAAAATTGTTGGGGTTAAAACAGCGCTAGGTCTTCATATTAAAGCCAAGTCTGTTATTGTTACCGCAGGAACTTTCTTAAATGGTCTTATCCATATTGGCGAAAAAACTTTTGGTGGTGGTAGAGCTGGCGAAGGATCCTCAACAGGAATAACAGAAGACCTTGTGTTAAAAGGTTTTGAATCTGGCAGAATGAAAACAGGCACCCCTCCAAGAGTTGATGGTAGGTCTTTAGATTACTCAAAAATGGAAGAACAACCTGGTGATGATCATGCTGAAACTTTTTCCTATTTAGACACCAAACCCTTACTTAAACAAAGATCTTGTTATTTAACCCATACAAATTCAAAAGTCCACGACATTTTAAGAGAAGGTTTTGATAGGTCCCCTATGTTTAATGGTCGGATACAGTCAACAGGTCCTAGATATTGCCCTTCTATAGAAGATAAGATTGATAGATTTGCGTCTAAAGACAGACACCAGGTCTTTGTGGAGCCTGAAGGATGGACAACGGTCGAAATCTATGTTAATGGTTTTTCAACCTCTATGCCAGAAGATATACAAGATAAGGCTATACGATTTATTCCAGGATTTGAAAATGTGAAGTTTTTTAGATATGGATACGCTATAGAATATGACTATTTTCCACCAACACAATTAAAACATTCTTTAGAAACTAAATTGGTAGAGAATCTTTTCTTTGCTGGTCAAATAAACGGTACAACCGGTTATGAAGAAGCTGCAGCTCAAGGCTTAATGGCGGGTGTAAACGCCGCTCATAAAGTTCAAGGAAAAGCCCCTTTTATACTAAAAAGAAATGAAGCCTATATTGGTGTTTTAATTGATGATTTAATAACAAAAGGAACAGAAGAACCATACAGGATGTTTACCTCAAGAGCTGAATATCGAACCCTCTTAAGACAAGATAATGCAGATATTAGGTTAACCCCCCTTGGTTTTAAAATAGGCCTAGCTTCTAAAGAGCGTCTAGAAAAAGTAAATTCAAAAATTCAAAAAACAGAAAAACTAATTAAGTTTCTAAAGCAAACTAGCGTTACTCAGGATCAAATTAATCCCATTCTAACTCGAAAACAATTGTCTTTAATTCATCAATCTGTGAAACTTTATAAGATTGCTTCACGCCCTCAACTTTCTTTAACAGACTTTGAGGGGTTAGACGCTCTTCAGTCATTTTTCCATGAGGAGGGAATAGATAAAACAATTTTAGAACAAGTAGAAATTCACTTAAAATACTCAGGATATATTGACAAAGAAAGATCTAATGCAGACAAGTTAAATAAGCTTGAAAACGTCATTATACCTCAAACTTTTAATTATAGTAAGGTAAATTCGCTATCTCATGAAGCAAAAGAAAAGCTAAGTAAGATTCAACCAACAACAATTTCCCAAGCTAGTAGAATAAGCGGCGTTTCGCCAAGTGATATTTCTGTATTGTTAGTTTATATGGGTAGATAATTAATTTTAAGAAGTCAAATGTTCCTCGTGGAACACTCCAACTTATATGATTAAAAAAACACTATTTTATAGCAATCTAGAGCCTTATTTAAAGTGCAAAGATTATACTGTTTCTGATGAAAATTATGAGCTAATGTTTAACAAGGAGTATGAAATGTTAGTTACAATTCCCGTGCCTGAAAACCTCTCTAACTATTATAAAAGTGAGGATTATATTTCTCATACCGATTCAAAAAAAACAGTATTTGATAAAATATATCAAACTGTAAAAAACATTACCTTAAAAAGAAAGTTGAGGCTGATCAATGAATGCCTGCTTCATCAAAACAGTATTTCACGACCAGAAAAAAACATATTGGATATTGGTGCTGGAACAGGTGATTTTTTAAAAGTTTGTAAGGTTAATTTATGGAATGTCTTTGGAACAGAACCGGATATGGAGGCAAGAAATATTGCAGCAAAGAAAGGAGTTTTACTTCATAAAGACGTATCACATTTCACAGATAAAAAGTTTGAAATAATTACACTCTGGCATGTTTTAGAACATGTAGAAAATTTAGAGGAGTATATTTCTACATTAGAGAAATTACTTACTAAAAATGGAACACTAATTATTGCTGTACCAAATTATAAAAGCTACGATGCCAATTATTATAGTAAATTTTGGGCAGCTTTTGATGTTCCTAGACATTTATGGCATTTTTCAGAAACTTCAATTTCAAAATTATTTGCTCCTGTTAATTTAAAGGTTGAAAAAACCCTCCCAATGAAGTTTGATGCATATTATGTTTCTTTATTAAGTGAGAAATATAAATGTGGAAGCATGAAACCAATTTCAGCTCTTTATAGAGGGTTTGTATCAAACATTAAAGCTATTAAATCAAAACAATATTCTTCATTGATTTATGTGCTCAAAAAAAGCTAAAAAACCTTTTTTAAAGCCATATTAGCTATTTTTATTTTACAAATTACACATATTATTAATAATAAAAGATAAGCCCTTAAAAACGATGTTTCAAAACACTTGGTTATAGTTTTTGCTTATCAATAATAAAAAGTTAATAAGTTTTAACTATTTAATAGGTAGACGCCAATAATAGAGATTATAAAATATACTGCCAAGTTCATTGCTCCTGCATAATCTTTTGCTAATCGCTGTCCTACTAATAAAAAAATTAAAGTAATAGCAGAGAGCTCTATTCCAAGTAAAGAAATTTCCTTTACTTCTGATGTATACAATTGATAGACGCCAAAAATCATTAAAAGACTCGCAATGATTTCCATTATTGTGATTACTGCTAATAAAATAGGAACACTATTTTTGAGAGGAGAATTTTTAAAATGCTCAGTAATAAAGCCAACATTCCCCGTCCAATCTAATACTTTATCAATTCCTGATTGTAAAAAAGTTACAATTAGAAAAAAAAGTATTAGCACTTCTGTTGGATGATTGGATAGTAATCTCATTTTCTTGTTTTTTAAGGTTTTTATTAATTCTTTTTAAATATTAATTGTAAACTTTTTTTGTGTTCTAGATTTAAGATTAATTGTCTAAGAATTAACTAAACCTTTTTTTGATCTTTTCAACTATAGTTTGCGCTAACTTTTCTTTACTCTCAATTGTCCATCCAGCAACGTGAGGAGACAAAATAATATTGTCAGCACTAATTAAGTATTTAAAAGCTTCAGGTATTTTATTGTTGGAAAATAAGTTTTCAAATGAGGATTTTTCGTATTCTAAAACATCAAGACCAGCTCCTAAAATTTTACCAACTTTTAAAGCTTTTACTAAGTCTTTTGTAACTACAGATGTTCCACGTGCTGTGTTTATCAACCAAAATTCTTTACTAAAACTATTGATAAAATTTGTATTTATCATCTGTTTTGTTTCTTCAGTTTGCGGTGTGTGTAAACTCAAAACATCAGTGTTTTGTTTTAAACTTTCAAGAGAAACTTGTTTGCAATTTTCATCACCCACATTCGGTTTTATGTCATAACACAAAACCTTAACATCAAAACCTCTAAGTTTCTTTGCAAAAGCTTTCCCCATATTTCCATAACCAATTAAACCGATTGTTTTTCCATCAAGTTCAATTCCCCTGTTGTCTTCACGCATCCATTTTCCTTTCCTTACTTCTTTATCAGCTTTATTTAATTTATTAAAAAGTGACAATAACAGGCCCAAGGAGTGTTCTCCAACAGCATTTCTGTTTCCCTCAGGAGCTGCAATAAGGTCAATACCTTTAGAGTAGGCAAACCTACAATCTATATTTTCAAGTCCTGCTCCAACCCTACCAATAAATTTAAGTCTACTTGCTTGTTGTAAAAAATGTTTATCGATCGAAAACCTACTTCTAATTATAATTCCGTCATAATTGTGAATTTTCTTTTCAACTTCAACTTTAGATGAAGTATAATCTTTGTGATTTTCAAAACCAGCAGCATTAAGTTGCTCTAGTAAAGCAGGATGATTTGTATCTAAATGAAGAATTTTCACAACCCTAATATTGTTCTTTTTCGCTAGGAAAATCTTTATTTTTTACATCTGTAATGTAGCTTTCAAAAGCAGTGGTCATTTCTGAGTATAAATCCAAGTACCTTCTCAAAAAACGAGGGTTAAATTCATGAGTCATTCCTAGCATATCATGTGTCACTAAGACTTGACCATCAACTCCACCCCCAGCACCAATGCCTATGACAGGGATAGTAATTGATTTCGCGACTCTTTCAGCTAAAGCAGCAGGAACCTTTTCTAAAACTAAAGCAAAGCACCCCAATCTCTCAAGCATCAAAGCGTCTTCAAGTAACTTTTCTGCCTCTTCCTCTTCCTTGGCTCTAACGGTATAAGTTCCAAACTTATAGATAGATTGAGGGGTTAAGCCCAAATGCCCCATAACAGGAATACCTGCATTAAGAATCCGTTTAATAGATTCTTTAATTTCTTTTCCTCCTTCAACTTTTATTGAGTGCCCGCCACTTTCTTTCATGATTCTAATTGCAGAACGAAGGGCTTCTTTAGGGTCAGATTGATAGCTTCCAAAAGGTAAATCTACAACAACCAGAGAACGCTCAACCGCTCTTACCACAGAGCTAGCATGATAAATCATCTCATTCAATGTAATAGGCAAGGTTGTTTCGTGACCTGCCATTACATTTGATGCTGAATCTCCAACTAGAATCACATCTATTCCAGCGCCATCAACAATTTTTGCCATGGTATAGTCATATGCCGTTAACATAGATATTTTCTCTCCGTTTGCTTTCATCTCCACCAAAGATTTGGTAGTTATTCTCTTATATTGCTTTTTAGCTACAGACATAATGGTATTAATTAGGTTTTGTAAAAGTACTAAATCTCATCAGATATAAATCTAGTTTAATTTAGTCATAAAGAAATCAAATATTCCACTTAAACAAAGAGGATAATAATAGGTGTAAAAATTAGTCGTTAAAATCTATAATTAAAAGCGGGGTATAAAAATAATGTATATTTGATTTTTAGAAAAAACGCAGAATACAACATGAACTTTTTACCGGAAAAAATAGATGATTATTCGGTTAATCATTCTCAAATAGAGCCGTTAATATTACAAGAGTTAACCAAAGAAACTTGGCAAAAAATAATCAATCCAAGAATGTTAAGTGGTGCCTTTCAAGGACGTTTACTTTCAATGATTTCTAAGCTAGTACAGCCTAAAAACATTCTAGAAATTGGTACATATACTGGATATTCAGCAATTTGTATTGCGGAGGGCATATCTGATGATGGAAGCATTGATACAATTGATAAAAATGAAGAGTTGGTGGATCTACAAAACAAGTATTTTGAAAAATCAGGATTTCGTAACAAAATCTTTCAACACGTAGGTTCTGCACTAGAAATTATACCTACATTAAATAAGAAATTTGATTTAGTTTTTATTGATGCCGATAAGTCTAATTATAGCAATTATTTTCATTTAATTATTGATAAAATGAATAAAGGAGGTGTTATTTTATCTGACAATGTTTTGTGGAGCGGAAAAGTTGTGGAGAAGTTGAATCCTAAAGATCAAGATACTAAAGCTCTTCTAGAATACAATATATTATTAAATACTGACAGCAGAGTTGAAACCGTTTTATTGCCGATAAGAGACGGGCTTACCATTAGCAGGGTGTGTTAAAAAACAATAGTTAACAGATTAGTGTAGTATTCAAAACTAAACCGACGGACTAATCAGAGATTATTTAAAATTTCGTTTAATTGGACCCGACATTTCGTCAAGGCTTTCCTTTACATTACTAATTTCTTTTTTGATTCCTTTAGCTAAATCGGTATCTATTCCTTGGTCTTTTGCACTATCTTTTATTTCCTTTTTTATATCATTTGTGGCATCTTTTACTTGACGCATACCTTTGCCTAGACCTCTTGCTATTTCAGGAATTTTATCAGCACCAAAGACCATAACTACAATAAGTACAATAATAAAAATTTCTGGACCACCAATAAATAGAAAACTTCCTAACATAAGACCACAAATATAATAAAGATTGAATATAAAAAAACAGAATAATTCTAGAACAGTAATTGCATTTATTTTTTTGTTAACATGCGCTTTATTTCGTTCAACTTCATAAGCGCTTCAATTGGAGTTAAGGCGTCTAAATTTGTTGTCAATATTTCTTCACGTAAGTCTTCAAGTAAAGGATCGTCTAGTTGAAAGAAACTTAGCTGCATATCATTATGCTGAATATTCTTTAACGTGTCTTTCACTTCTTCGCTTGTTTGTTTTTTTTCTAATTGCTTAAGTATTTTAGAGGCTCTGTGAATTACTTGATTTGGCATTCCGGCTAGTTTAGCAACATGAATTCCAAAACTGTGATTGCTTCCCCCAGCAACAAGCTTTCTCAAGAAAATAATAGTGTCTTTTAATTCTTTTACAGAAACATTGTAGTTTTTAACTCGCTCAAAAGTAGTTGTCATTTCATTCAATTCATGATAATGTGTTGCAAAAAGTGTTTTAGCCTTAGAAGGATGTTCGTGTAAATATTCTGCAATCGCCCAAGCTATTGAAATTCCGTCATAGGTTGAGGTTCCGCGCCCAATTTCGTCTAATAAAACTAAACTTCTTTCAGAAATATTATTAAGAATAGAAGCAGTTTCATTCATTTCTACCATAAAAGTAGATTCTCCCATAGAAATATTATCACTTGCACCCACTCTTGTAAAAATTTTATCAATTACACCAATTCTTGCATTCTGAGCAGGAACATAACTACCCATTTGAGCCAGTAAAGTAATTAATGCTGTTTGTCTAAGAATAGCTGATTTACCAGACATGTTTGGGCCAGTAATCATAATAATTTGTTGCTGATTCCTATTTAACACAACATCGTTTGCAATATATTCTTCACCAATAGGCAGTTGTTTTTCTATGACAGGGTGACGACCATTTTTAATTTCTATATCAGTACTTTCATCAACAACTGGACAAACATAATTGTTTGAAACAGCTAAAACAGCAAAAGACAACAAACAATCTATTTGAGCAATTGTTTTTGCATTTTGTTGAATAGGATGAACAAATTGGATAACATATTGAACTAAATCTGTAAAAAGTTTTTGCTCTAATTCTTTAATCTTTTCTTCTGCACCTAAAATTTTTGTTTCATATTCTTTGAGCTCTTCAGTGATGTATCTTTCTGCATTAACTAGGGTTTGTTTTCGAATCCATTCTTCTGGAACCTTATCCCTATGTGTGTTTCTAACTTCAATATAATACCCAAAAACATTATTAAATGCAATCTTTAAACTAGGAATTGCCGTGCTCTCACTTTCTCTAGCCAGCATATTATCTAGATATTCTTTTCCTGAACTAGAAATTGCCCGTAAATCATCTAATTCTTGAGAGACTCCATTAGCAATAGCAGCTCCTTTATTTATATTTACAGGTGCGTTTTCGAATAAAACAGTATCTATTTTTGAAATTATATTAGAGCAATCTAAAAATTGCTTACCAAGACTTTTAATAGCTTTGTTTTTACTAGCTAAAGCTTTTTCTTTTATTGGCAAAATCGCTCTTAAAGAGTTTTTTAATAGAACAGTTTCTCGAGGAGAAACTTTACCAGTGGCTACTTTTGAAATTAAACGCTCTATATCGCTAATTTGCTGTAATTGATACTGAATTGTCTCTAGAAAATCGTCATTTTCTATACAATATTTGACCAATTCATGCCTGTAATGAATTTTATCAATATTTTTTAAAGGAAGTGCCAACCAACGCTTTAACAACCTTCCCCCCATTGGAGATATCGTTTTGTCGATAACATTTAGCAAGGTAACGGCATTTACAGAGTTTGGATGGTATAGTTCTAAATTTCGAATTGTAAAACGATCCATCCAAACATAATTGTCTTCAGCAATTCTACTAATATTTTGAATGTGCTTTAACTTGTTGTGTTGGGTTTCTGAAAGATAGTATAAAACTACTCCAGCTGCTATAACCCCTTCGGGTAATTCTTCAACCCCAAAACCTTTTAAAGAATTAACATCAAAATGAGTATTTAAAGCCTCAAAACCATACTCTTTTTGAAACACCCAATCATCTAAGTAAAATGTATAAAACCGATCTTCAAATAGGTCTTTAAATTTTTGTTTGTATTGTTTTTGGACCAATATTTCAGAGGGACTGAAATTTTGAAGTAGCTTATCTATATATTCCTCGTTTCCCTGAGCTAACAAATATTCTCCCGTAGAAACATCTAAAAAAGAAACTCCTAGTAGCCGTTTTCCAAAATGAACCGCCGCTAAAAAATTATTAGATTTTGATTGTAATACTTCGTCATTTAATGAAACTCCAGGGGTTATTAATTCTGTAACACCACGTTTTACAATGGTTTTTGTCATTTTTGGATTTTCTAACTGATCACAAATAGCCACACGCATTCCAGCTTTTACTAATTTTGGTAAATAAGTATTCAGAGAATGATGTGGAAATCCTGCTAAAGCAGTTTCACTTTCGCTACCAGCACCTCTTTTAGTGAGAATAATACCTAAAACCCCAGCTGCTTTTACAGCATCATCCCCAAAAGTTTCATAAAAGTCTCCAACACGAAAAAGTAACATTGCATCTGGATACTTTCCTTTGATAGCGTTGTACTGTTTCATTAAAGGGGTTACCTTTTTGGTGATAGATTTTGCCAAATTTTAGAAATTTTCAGTTAGTTTTACTGTTGTTTGCAATACGTGTTTAAAGATAGAACTTTTTATGAGAAAATTAAGAAATAACGAACTAGGACGAATCTCCGTTTCTACGTTTAAAAAGACGACTAAAACACCCATTATTGTAGTCCTTGATAATATTAGAAGTTTAAATAATATTGGTTCTGTCTTTAGAACAAGCGATGCATTTTTGGTTGAAAAAATTTACTTGTGTGGAATAACCGCGAAACCTCCCCATAGAGATATTCATAAAACAGCCCTGGGAGCAACCGAATCTGTTGATTGGGAATATAAAGAAGATACTTTAATTCTTGTAAAAGAATTAAGATCTAAAGGAATTAAAGTAGCCGCTATAGAACAGGTAGAAAACAGTGTAATGTTAGATGAGTTTACTCCGCACCCTAATAATAAAATTGCTGTTATATTCGGAAATGAGGTAAAAGGGGTGCAACAGGAAGTTGTTTCTGTTGCAGATTATTGTGTTGAAATTCCTCAGAAAGGAACTAAACATTCTTTAAATATTTCTGTGAGTTGCGGAGTGGTTCTTTGGGATTTAGTTCAAAAGATACAGTAGTTTTTATATTCCTAAAATGATTTTTGCAATCATAAAATAAATTAAAATCCCAAAAATATCATTACTTGTTGTAATAAACGGACCCGTAGCAATTGCAGGATCTATTCCTCTTTTATCTAGAAACAATGGCACAAAAGTACCTATTAGTCCAGCAACAATAATAACCGCCACAAGAGATGTTGAAATGGCTAAAGCAGTATTTACTTTACCTTCACATAACCACACAAAACCAAATAAAAATATAGCGAGTACAAGTCCGTTAAGAGCTGCTAATAACATTTCTTTTATTAAACGGCTATTAATACTTCCTTTAACATCATCATTTGCTAATCCTTGAACAATAATTGCAGATGATTGCACACCCACATTTCCAGCCATTGCTGCAATTAAAGGTGTAAAAAAGAATAAAACAGCATTTTCTTCAAAAGTGTTTTCAAACATTTGCATAATCAAAAAGGCGCCTACTCCCCCTAAAAGCCCTAAGAATAACCAAGGTAATCGTGCTTTGGTTAATTCCAAAATACTATCATCGGCCTCAACATCTTGGGTTAAACCAGCAGCTAATTGATAATCCTTGTCTGCCTCTTCTTTAATAATATCTACGATGTCATCAATTGTAATTCTTCCTAATAAAACTCCATCATTATCTACAACAGGAATTGCTTCCAAATCATATTTTCGCATTTTGTTAGAGACTTCGTCTAGGTCGTCATGAACATTTACAAAATCAACCTTAGGAATATAAACCTCTGAAATAGCTGTTTTTGTTGAAGTTATTAGCAAGTCTTTTAAAGACAATCGTCCTTTCAACTTTTCGTTATCGTCTACAACATATATAGAATGAACTCTCGTCACCTCTTCTGCCTGTAAACGCATTTCTCTGACACATTTAAGAACGCTCCAGTTTTCATTAACTCTTACCAACTCTTTTGCCATTAACCCACCAGCAGAATCTTCGTCATATGTAAGTAGCTCCTCAATTTCTTTTACATGTTCTTCATCTTCAATTTGAGACATTACAGCCTCTTGCCTTTCCTCTGATAGCTCCCCTATAATATCAGCAGCGTCGTCAGAATCCAATTCTTCAACCTCCTCTGCAATTTCTTTTGCTGAGAGCTTTTGGAGAATCTTTTCACGAATATCTTCATCAAGCTCCATGAGAACTGCAGAAGTTTTTTCGCTATCGATAAGTTTTATAATATAGATAACATCATCAAAAGAAAGTTCATCTAGAATTTCGGCAACATCAGCGTAGTGCATCTCCTCAAATAAAGCAATAATTGGCTTATCATTGGAGGCTTCTATATAAGAAGTAATGTTTGCTAAAAGTTCGTTTGTGATTTCAAATGACATCAGTTGCTATTTTATGCGTGAGTTTAATAAACTCGCTTACAGACAATTGTTCTGGCCGCATAGCAAATATAGTATCTTCTTTTAAGGTATCCGAAAGTTTGAAAGACTTTAAACTGCTTCTCAACATTTTTCTTCGTTGATTAAAAGCGGTTTTAACTACTCTAAAAAATAATTTTTCATCTACAGGCAAAGAAAAATCTTTTTTTCTGGTGAGTCTTATTACACCAGAATCTACTTTTGGAGGAGGGTTGAAAACCGTTGGAGGAACAGTAAACAAATACTCTACATCAAAAAAAGCTTGCGTCAGTACAGATATAATTCCATAAACCTTACTTCCCTCCTTTTCTGCAATTCTTTTGGCAACTTCTTTTTGAAACATACCACTCAACTCTGGAATAAATTTTCTAAATTCTATTGCTTTAAAAACAATTTGAGAAGATATGTTATAAGGGTAATTCCCAATAATTGCAATTTGCTGCTTATTAAAGAAAGAGGCTAAATCATATTTAAGAAAATCACCTTCAACAATTTGAAAATTTTTGGAGGAGGTGTCCAAGCTTAGGTGTTCATTTTTAAAATCACTATTGAGATACGCAACAGATTCTCTGTCGATTTCCATAACCGTGATTTTTGCTTTTTTTTCTAATAAATACTTGGTAAGCATTCCCATACCAGGCCCAATTTCTAATATGTTTTCATATCCAAATTCTGTTAAGGATTCGGCAATATTTTTTGAAGTTTCCTCATCCGTTAGAAAATGTTGACCTAAATGCTTTTTGGCTTTAACTGTCATCTTAATTCTTAATGCTAGGTGGATAAAACTCTTTGATTAATTTTAACTCTGTTCTAAATGAAATCATTTTATCCGCAAACTTTTTAATGCTCTGACTTCTCAATCCTGGGGCATAAAGATTATAATAATTATTTAAATCCTCTTTAGTATTTGCAGTATATTGAATGGAGTAAGTAAGCCCACCCATTTCTTCTTCTACTAAAACTTGTGTTAATTTTGCGGCAACAAAACTCCCAGTAGCCAATACGTCTTGTATGTGATTTTGAATCCAAGAAAGCCACTCTTTATGAACGCTTTCGTCTATATTAATTGTAACATTATATATGTACATAGGCTTTTAAAATGGTGAAAAAATTAAGAAGGTGCTCTAATTAACCACATCTCCTCTTAGCTCTCGGTATTTTTTTCTAGCATTAACTAAGTAAATACTAGAAGGTTTATCAAAGATAATTTTTTGATAGTATTCTGAAGCTTTTTTAGGGTCTTTTATATTATTTTTATAGATTTCTGCCAATAGGTAATAGGAGTCATCTACTAATATTCCATCAGCATTAATTGTTGTGATTTTTAAAAGATTACTAATGGCTTTATCATACTGTTTTTCTTTGATGTAAATAGCGGCTTGATTAAACATAGTCTCATCTTCAATATTCTGCCCCTGATATTTTTCTAAGATTTTATTGTATGTTGCTATTGCTTCAATATTTTTATTTTGATAGGCTAATAAGTCTGCTTTAGCAAAATCAATCAATCCAGACGGAATAGAGTCTTTAGGTTCATTGTCTGAAATAATTAAGAATAGATCAACAGCATCGTTTGCAATAAGTTGTGTTGTGGAGCTTTTTAGAATTTTTAATTGAGATTTGGCCCATTTAAAATCACCTTTAAAATAAGATGTTTGTGCCACTTTAAAACGCGCTTCTTGAGACAGTGGGTGGTTTTTTAATTGTGTTTGAACTTGAGAAAAATAGAGTAACGCTTTATTAAATCTTCCGGTAAATACCAATACTTCTCCTAATTTCAATTTAATTTCAGCAGTTTTAAACTTTGAATTAGAAAAAGACATAGCTTTTTCTAGCACTTTTATAGCCTCAACCGGATTATTTTTTTTAAAAGTTAAATAGTTTGCAAATGCTAACTGGATTTCTAAAGTATTTCTATTTACACCATATTTATTTAGCACCTTTTTGTACAAGAAGCTATCGTCTTTGTCTGAGTTTTTTGCCACTATTTTTAAAAGAAATAATTCCGCAGATAACTTCTCTTCAATAAAAATAGTTTTTTCAAGAATAAATTCAAAACACTCTTTTGCAGTTTTTGAATCATTATTTTCATATGCAATTTCACCCAATCTAAAAACAGTATCAATATAATTAGGGTCCCTGTTAAAAAGTGCTTTTTCTTGAATAAAGGCTTTTTTGTATTCTTTTTGCTTGATGAAAAGCCAACTCAATAATTCGTTCCAAGCATTTTTAGGGTTACGTATAGACTTTTTTAGCAAAGCTTTTTTAAAGGCATTATTATTATTACTTAAAGGGTCGTTACTTATATATTTACTCACGTATCGTTGAACACCACTAAGATAATCCTCATTTTTATCTATAAGTTCTATATAAAATTCAAACATCTTTTCAAACTCACCCTTCTCTCCGTAAATTTGAGCTATCTGAAATTCATAACTCGCATTTTCATGAAGCCTCATTGCTTTAGAGTACGCTTCAATAGCATAGTTTAATAGATTATTTTGCTGAAACATTCTACCCATAATCACACCCAAACTAGGGTTAGAAGTAATAGACTCAATAGCAATGTCATATTCTTTTTTTGCTAGCGCTGTTTTTTGCTGACGATCAAAATTATATCCAATTTCTATTCGAAGATAGTGTTGAGAAGGATAATTAAGTAACTTTTTTTGAAGAAGATTTTCTGCCTTTTCATAATTACTTGTTTCTTG
>Ga0228669_1000158_pt1 | contig 41355 bp, 55 predicted proteins | sample 84DmetaG_FD_182700 | JGI IMG/M metagenome (GOLD analysis project Ga0228669, IMG submission 182700) | Seawater microbial communities from Monterey Bay, California, United States - 84D | ecosystem: Environmental > Aquatic > Marine > Coastal | place: USA: California | collected 2016-10-11 | reverse complement strand
ATAGGAGTGCCGTCATCAAACATAAGCGGGTTATCTTGATTATCTGTTTGTATGATTTTTAATGTATTGCCTTTCTTGATAAGCCATACCCACCCTGAACCGAAGTGTGATTTAGCTTGTTCTGTAAATTCTTTATAGAAGTTCTCTACTGTTTTATACTTTTTCTCGATGGCATCTTTTACTTCACCGGATATTGTTTTTTTATCTGGAGTCATCATATTCCAGAAAAGTTGATGATTATAAGCTCCTCCTGCATTATTACGAACAGCGGCTTTTTTATTACCAGCCTTTTTAATTAATTCTTCTAAAGGGGGCTGTGATACACCAATAGCATTATTTAACTTTTTTACATAACCCTTATAATGCTTATTATAGTGGAGCTTCATTGTCTCCTCATCTATATAAGGTTCTAACGCATTAAACGCGTATGGTAGCTTTACTGGCTTATAACCGCCTACCTCTTCTAGAATTAAATCTGCTAATTTATCGTAGTTCATTTCTTTCCAGCTTTCATGTTAAGACACCACTGATACATTTTTCCTTTTTCGCCGCTGTATTTTTTAGCTTTTTTACGAAGTTCAGTTACTGACCCCTTACAACTAGCACCTGACCTCTTAACTCTGCCCGGTCTGCTCTTACCCTTCTTTTTACCATCGGCATAGTTTTCTGAAAAAAATTGTATAAATGAATTCATTTTTTAAAAAGGAGTAAGTCTTTGTAAGCTTTTTTACTTAGTCTCAAGCTATATACCATATTTATATCAACGAACCTAAAGCCTACATGTTCGTGACTTAATTTTATAAATCTCGATTTAAGTTTAGTGTAAAAAATTACTCTTTTCGGTTTTTTGCTGAGAATACGTACCGGTACCATATCTACCCCGGTCTCTTCTTTAAATTCACGCTTCGCGCCAGTTAATATATCCTCTCCTACTTTGATATGACCACCTGGTAATTCATACGTACCGTCTTTATTCTGTAGGAGTAATAATTTACCCATGTAAATTGCTATAGTTTTCGCTGAAATACACGAATCATTCGCTGAACGTTCGCTTTCTTTAGTAAAATTAGATGGAGACATATAAGTATTTATAAATATTTATGACATGTTTGGACTTATTACAATGTTACTTACAACGCTCGGTGCAACGGGTATGGGCTCGATGCTCAAGATTGTCGGTGGTCTCTTCGCAGGTATATCAGACGCTAAAGACGCTAAAGCTAAAAGAGAGCTTATTAGAGATATGCAAATGCAAAAAGCAGATCTCGAATTTCAAAAAGCTGTTTTCGGTGAGATGGATAAAGATACATCTGCTTTTACCAGGGGTACTCGCAGGCTCATTGCTCTTATCGGGATGTGTAACTTTTTCGTCATCTCAGTCCTCTGCACTCTCTGGCCAGGAGTCGAGCTCGTTACCTTTACCCCTCCCGAAAACAAAGAGTCGTTCAAAATCCTCTGGGGATTGGTTTCTTTCCCCTCAGGAGCAGACATTACCACCTCAATTACAACGGGGCACATTGCTTTGGTCTCAATCGCCACTTTGGGAGCGATAATTGGTTTCTACTTTACACCAGGAGGTAAGAGATGATAGGCGATATATTGACATTTATTGAAAAAGTTGGGTTACCTATTACAGCTGCATTAGCTATTGGTTGGTTTTTATTTATAATTCTTAAGTTTATTTTAGCGCAAGTAAACGATAGAATTTCAGGTTTAGGTAACGCTTTATTATCTTTAGAAAATAAAGTTGATGTGATGAATAATGATATTGTGAAAATTGACGCTCTTTTTTCTAGTGCATTTAATGTTGAACCAAATCTTGATCGCATTGCAGCGAGCGAAGGTAAAGAAGATTGTAGAGACGATTAATTATGAGCGGTTACGAATTTTCACATTGGGCTGATATTATAACTAAATTTGGATTCCCTGTTATTGCTTTAATAGGTTTAGGTTCATTTATTTGGTATATTTGGAAATGGGTAACTAAACAAGTTAACCCTTCTCTAGATAAAGCTGGAGCTTCTTTAGGTAAACTTAAAAAACAAATACAAGCTCTAGATAATGATATGATAAGACTGGATATGAAATTAAAAATATTAATTCAAGAACGTCATATTATAGATAAAAATAAAAAAGAACTTATAACAGAGAAAGAAAAACCCTACTAACCGCAGCTAGTAGGGGGCTTAGATGCTCTAAGAGACAATCTAAGGGGTGAAAAAGTGATTATTTTTTAGCAGCAGGTTTTCTACCTCTTTTAACCGGAGGCTTCTTTTGCTTAGCTTTAAACTCTGCAAGTTCTGCTTCTGCTTTAGCAGCTAACTCTTTTGCATCTTCAACCACTTTGTTAACTTCTTCCAAGTTGTTACGTGTAACTAAAGCACCGGTAACGATACCTGCTACAAAAACAACGATATATAATAATATTTCCATAGATATTTATTTAATTCCTTTATCTTTAGTTTTCCAGAAATATTCATCAGTATCTCCTAAACGATATTCGTAACCATTTTCAACTTGATAAAATTCTGTACTAACCATGAAGTCAGGAGTTTTAGGAGTTTGAGGGGTTAAAGAGTTATCATAAACTCTCATCCTATTATTAGGGTATAATGCATATTGTCCGTTTTCTAATTCAATAATATTAAATGATTTATGTTCTGCAGGTACTTCTGCTGTTGAATAATCAGGTTGATCAGTATTTACATGATAGTTATCTAAAGTAAACATATAAGTACCTTTTACAATATCGTGCGTCCTTGTAAATACTTCAAAGTCCATACTACCGATGAATTGTTTGTATATACAAGTAACTCCATAATCCATACAATTCCAAAACTGTAGATTAGGTAAATCGTAATCAGGTGTTGGTGTCTCAGGTGACGATACAAAAGCAGTAATAGGTAGTTTATCATACACTGCACCGTATTCTGGTAAAAAGGTTTCAAAGTAAAAGGCTCTACCAGGAATACTTTTAGCAGTTACCCAATGACCTTCTACAAATTCACCATGTCCATCTTTACCATCTCTGAGATATTCTTTTCTAACATACACTTTCGTGTTCGGTAGGTTACATATTAATTGACTCATAAATTATACTCGCAACGCTAGATCCCAGATGACTAATTGTAGACGTGGACTGAATTTAAAATTATGTTTTTTGCACAACTCAGCTACCATAGCAGATTTCGCAGTATGCTCATCTCTACTACCACAACAAGGCATCAACCAAACATTTTCCGGGTTTACTAACCCGTTATCAATATATTTTTCAAACAATTCCTTTTCATCATCTTCTGAATCAATAACAAACTTAAAACATTCTCCCTTTTCATTATGATGAGCAATTACATCTGGTTTGTATCGACGGTCTTCAGGGTCACCGTTATTACTCATCTTAGGAGATAAGGTAAATGTCGCATCATATAAATCATACCATTCATCTTTAGGCTTTAAAGTACTATTAGATTCAAAATCGATACGAGGTTTGAATCCAAATCTTTCAACAAACGTCTCTAACCACATAAGAAGTCTTTTTTGCTGTAAGAGAGGTTCACCACCTGTAATCTTAAGAATAGCTCCTCTTTTTAATTCTTTATCATACCCATTATTAGCATAAAAATTATTAAGTTCATCAAAAGTATATCTATTCTTTACAGACCATGATACAAAAGAGTCACAACCGTGAGGTGAATCAGGAGAAGCAAATCCTTGACATGTTAAATTACACATAGCCATTCTCATAAAAACAGACGGCCAACCAATGTACTTACCTTCACCTTCTACGGTATAAAATACATGATCATTACTTAAAGATAAAATATCGTTACTCATATGCTATATTATAACATAGTTCCCTATAATTATCAAGCTTGAGTATTATATTTAATCAAAATTACATTAAAAATTCCAGGTATTTTACACCGGTATAAATATATAAATATTTGTATGCCGAAAAAAACACCTACTCGTAAAAGAGTAAAAGCGGTTAAGAGACAAGTGTCATCAGATGATGTTGCTCTTAAAAATACAGTCGATATTAACAGTGAAAAAAACTGGGATCTCGACTTCAAAATTAACGAAGACTACAAATTAACACCGAATCAGGTAGAATTTTTAGTGAAAGCATTGCAGCAAGATACGCGAATGTGTATGATTGACGGACCAGCTGGTACAGCTAAAACCTACCTCACAGTATTAACTGCATTAAAAATGCTAAACAGAAAACAAATAGATAATATTATCTATATTAGATCTATTGTTGAAAGTGCTTCACGTAGTATGGGTGCGTTACCAGGTGAGTTAGAAGAAAAATTCGCTCCATGGTCAATGCCTTTAGTAGATAAACTTGAAGAGATAACTACAGCAGGAGCAGGTTCAAACTTAATGAATAAAGGTTATATTAAATGTATACCTGTTAATTTTACTAGAGGTTTAACATTTAAAAATGCTTGCGTTATTATAGATGAAGCTCAAAATATGACTAAATCAGAGTTAACCACTATTTTAACTAGATTTGGTGAAAATAGTAAATATCTTGTTGTAGGTGATACATATCAAGCTGATATTGGTGAAAAAAGCGGTTTCATGAATATATTCAAAGCATTTGATGATCCTGTTTGCGATGAAAATGGTATAACTACTTTTAAATTTAACGAAGAAGATATTGTCAGAAGTGAGATATTAAGATTTATCGTCGAGAGACTCAACACCATTTAAAAGTTCTTTTAAAGCTTGTTCTAAACCGATTGGTTGTACATTTACTATCGGAGAATTTACATCTTCCTTTTTTGGTTGCGGTATAACTGATCGCATTTTTGCAAATACATCCTGTTCAAGTTTTACTTGTTGAGGATCTCGTTCACGGGTAGCGGGTATACCACTAGATATACCCGCTTGATTAATTGGATTTTTATTTATATTGTTTTGATATATATCTCCTAACCCCACGACGTACCTTCAAATGGATTACCTAAACCTTGCGTTACTTTATTATGTAAAGGTGCTGCATAAGTTTGTTCTTTTACTGGTTTATCTTGAGGAATTTCAGTAACTGTATTTTCTACAACTGCAGTTACATTTTCTTTCTCTGTATTATCTTGAATCTGTAGCGTAATATCACCGAGACTCTCTTCATAAATTGCACTATTCCCTTCATGCTCCCAGACCTCTACTTTAATAACTCTTACACGGTTATTAGTTTGTTCAGTTACAAATTTATTAGTTGTCTCATAAACCCATTCAGCAGTTCTTTCAATACCTACACCTTTTTCAGCAATACGTAAATCAATCATGCCCTTATCAGACATCAACTTAAATGTATTTAATTCTGGATCATCAGCAGCTACTACAGTTGTATGATCGAATTGATTTTCTAAAAGTTTTTTAATTTCTCTACAACCACCGAAATCATAAATCCAATTCTTATCATCTAATTGATCTGCTGTAAACCATAACTTACATTGCAATCTATAACCATGAATTAACTTACAATGACTATCTGCTCTCCACTGACGAAAGGCTGTACTACCCATCGGTATAATCTTTGTTGATACATATCTCATATTATTATTATGATAACAATTTATAAAAAATCAACTTTTTTAAAAATAATAGTTGACTTCAAAAAAAATAATTTTATAATATCTTTAGATAAGAGGGAAGGGACGAGATAATTATCTATATTTTTTTACTATATCCACGAATGACGTCTTATTTATTGGTATTAGTATAACATGATTTTTAAAACTTTCATTTAACGTTGTTTTAAAACCAATCTCTGATAAAGTTATACAATGCTCAGCTAATATGCTCTCAAACCAATTAAAGAATGACTTTTCCATATAAACTCTATCTTTAAGTCTTTGCATTGCTGCATTTCTTACGTTAGGATCAATATTTTGACCATGTCTTTGCAATACACTGATTGCTGCTTGTGAATTATTATCATCACCTCTATCTGCAACAGTATTAACTAATTCTTTTGTTAATTTAATTTGTTCATCTTTATTCGATGCAGTACCTAACTTCTTAATCCAATTATTAAAATATAAAGATAAATTTTCTCTTGAATTATTACCTGCAGGAGATTTTGGTGGTAAAGGATCTTTTATTACACCGCCACCTGGTTTACCTCCTGGACCTGGTTTACCTCCTGGACCTGGTTTACCTCCTGGACCTGGTTTACCTCCTGGACCTGGTTTACCTCCTGGACCTGGTTTACCTCCTGGACCTGGTTTACCTCCTGGACCTGGTTTAGATTCACCACCACCGAACATCATTTGCTGTTGCATTTGAATATTCTTTAGTTGTTCAGCCCTAGCTTGGGCTTCTTGTTTTCTGGTCTCAGCTTTGTTTCTTCTATTAGTATTAGTACCAGGTGTAATACGATCTAAAAACTTACCAAACTTACCCAATCCTCTTCCTACCGCACCTGCTGTTTTAGCTACACCTCTAGCTGTTGTTCCTATACCCTGACCAGCTAGCTGAGCTGCGTTTGTTGCACCCCTACCTAACCCTTTCGCAGCACTAACAGTATTATCACCATAATTACTACGGATCGGCGATGTACTACTTCGTCTCCATTCTAAAAGAGTTTGTTTAAAATTACCCTTTTTATAAACATTTTCTATAATAGGATTTTTTTTATTAAGATTAAAAACTTTTTCAGTTTTTTCAAATAATTCTTTATCGGTCATTGAAATATTTAATCTATATAGTATAATAGATATATGTCCGAAAAAAATAAAAGTTACGAATGGTTAGGTGATGATGTAAGTGAGAGTGAACTTACCGGTGAGAAGGATATTATTGCAAAAGAACTAATGGGTGAAGAATATAGTAAGAGTTATTTTCCTCCTATTAGAGTTTATGATAATAAAGTTAAAGCTGATAGAAAATATATTTCATCATTACCTGATTTACAAAACGGTCCATCAAGTTTAATTCAAGGTGCTGCAGTACCTATCCAACAAGTAGGTATACATAACTTCAAGTTACCTCTTACTTATAAGAAGAGAGATGGTAAGACTATTAATCTTGAAACTAGTGTAACTGGTAGTGTTAGTTTAGAAGCTCATAAGAAGGGTATTAATATGTCCCGTATTATGAGAAGTTTTTATGACCATAAGGATGATCTATTTAGTATTAATAATATTAAAGATGTATTAGAGTCTTATAGAGAAAATCTTAAATGCTTTGATTCGAGAATTATGCTTAAGATTTCATATCCTATTAAGCAAACTAGTTTACGTAGTGGTTTAGAAGGTTATCAATATTATGATGTAGTATTTGAAGGTGATCTTACTAAAGATGGTGAGTTTAAGAAGTATATTCACTTTGATTTTGTGTATTCATCTGCATGTCCTTGTAGTTTTGAATTAAGTGAGCATGCTGAAAAGTATCGTAATCGTGCTACAGTACCTCATAGTCAACGTAGTGTTGCAAGAGTTAGTGTTAAGTTTGATGATATGTTATGGGTGGAAGATATACAAGAGTTATGCTTAGCTGCTTTACAAACTGAAACTCAAGTTATGGTTAAGAGAGAAGATGAGCAAGCATTTGCCGAACTTAATGGTTCAAATCTAAAGTTTGTAGAAGATGCAGTACGTTTAATGTATGAAAAGCTTAATAATGAATCTCGTATTAAAGACTTTAAGATTGTAGCTTCTCATAATGAGAGTCTTCATAGCCATAATGCTATATCAGTTATAGTTAAAGGTGTTGAAGGAGGCTTTTCAGCAGGTGTTGCAAGAGATGTATTTGAAACTACAGGTTTAAGATAATTAATCTAGGTTACCTTCAGCACTTACATCGATCAAACCGCCAAGTTGTTCGATGAAATCTTTACCAACGAGTATTTTATACTCGTTTTCTTTTCTATCACCTATAGAGAATTTAGTAGCTGGGTATTTTTTATCACCAATTTCAATATCAAACTCTACAACTGGTCTAGTTTCAATATTACCAGAACCGATATTGATATTAATTAATTCAACAACAGGTTTCGTTAATATCTTATCATTAACAGTTTTAAATGGTATTTCTTCACCAACATTAGTGTTGAACTTATCACCTTCTACAGGTAATCCATGTAAAACATTATAAGCCCCATTGCCGCTATCAACTTTAGCTTCAATGGGACCTAATTCTTTAAAAGTTATAGTTTCAATCAAACCAAGAGGTTTGTTGGATTCAAAAAATGTTTTAAAGTTAATCACATTATTATTTATGCTTTACCTGTATTCTTTACATCCTGAATTTCTTTTCTAATAACTTTTGTAAGCTTTGCAATTTCTAGAAGAGCTTTTCTAGCTCTAGTACCAGCTGCTGCAACACCCTTTTCGTTAAACTTTTCAATTTCTTCTTGAAAAGCATTGTATTGATCTGTTAGTAATGTAATATTATTTTCTTCCATAATAATCTATTTATAAAGGTAATATTTTTTTTCAAATATATTATATGTATTCATCTTTTAAGGTAGTTTTATTAAACCAATTACCATCATGGTAGTGTTTACCATATTTACTGAAAGTATTAACATCATAACCAGTAATTTTTTTATTCTTAAGAAAATTGTTAAGCATTAGCGGTCCTGTACTATATAATACTTCAATTGTCTGGGTTTTTATATTTTTAATATTATCAATTTTTTTAATAGCTTTTATATATAGTAGTAGTTCTTTATAAAGAGTTTCTTTTTTATTAGCATATAATAAAAAAGGTCCATAATACTCTATGCCTTTTTCAAATTTTTCTTTGAAAAATATACAATCATTACTAATTAATAATTCTTCTATATTTGAATATAGTTTAACATCGATATCTATATATAAACCTCCAAAATTATATATGATATAATATTTTGCATAATCAATCTTTTCAATTTTTGATTTAAATTTTATTTTTTCATTTTTTAATAAACTATCAATACTTTTATCATCCCAAAATATAAAATTCCAACCAGGTAATTTTTTTTTCCATGAATCAATATTTTTTAAATATTTTTCAGGTATATTTTCATTTTTCCAAGTGTAATGTAAATTTTTCGTTATATTTGTTGTTTGCATCTCCGGTCCACATTATTGAATCATTTAAATGTTTTCTATCTTTATAAGTTTCCTCAAGTAAGTGTATATCAATATTATTAGGTTTAAATTTATGTAAAGCGTAATGGTCAGCATCCCAATCAGTAAAATTATTTTCCGTAAAAATATAATTTATAATTTTCTCGATATAAGTTTTATTATTTTTTGTATTTTTAAATAAAAGAAAACCTTCATTACTAAAAACATCACTATTAGACTCGCTCTTTACAGTCAGTAGATCATGGTTTAAATTAAACACGTCATCGAAATTTTTAAGAGCTATGGTATCTACATCTAACGATAAAACATTATAATTCTTATTTAAAAGTTCATTAATTGATAAAAATCTTGAATGACACGTGTAAAAACTTCTTGGACTATATAAAATTTTTCTAACATCTAAAATGTTCTTAATTTTATATACATGATTCAATATAATTTTTTCCTTAGTTTTTAAAAGTGTCTTTTTATTACTAATTAATGGGTTATCTTCAATAATATTAATATTTTTATATTTAGTTTTTATTTCATGAAGTTGTTCACTAGTAAAATCTATTACCCTAACAAAAATATCTGCTTTAACTTTAACTTCGATTAAGGAATCTAAAAATGGATACAGATATTTAACGTAGTTATAATCAGTTGAACATGTAATAGCGTTATTCAAAATAGTTTTCATATTTACTTTTTCTCCTTATATCTAAAGTAGTGCAATGATGAGCGCCGCTAAAAATTTCGCAGTGTCTAAAAGGTGTACCTATCGCTTCTATATTATATTTTCTAAGTTTATAATTTAAAACTTTTTCATATTGAGGATGACATACAATTAATTCTTTCGATATACTAAAAACGTTTAATTCTATTCTAGGTGAAGCAAGTTTTATACATTGTTTATCTATTTCTTGTTTACTACGCTCTCTCATAGGTATATAGACAAGATCCCATGTTTGTAACTCTTTCGGTAATTTATCTCTAATAAACTCTTTTGTTATTATAGCAAGACCTGGTTTAAGGGGTAAAAAAGAAGAATCGATATGAGAATCTGCAAGCGGGGCAGTTAAAATTTTATATTTATTACCTAAAGTATTCTGAAGCCATTGTGCACCTAACCTTTGATTTTCATTAACAACATTCATTAATATATGACTACCTAATCTCATACAATTAGCAGCATCAAACATTATTTCATAACCACAATCGTAGTAATTTTCTTTTTGCTTTATATCATTATAGTGTTGTCTTCCGGTAGATTCTTCAATCCAGGATAAATCAAAACTATTATCAGTCATTAAAGGTTTTGGAGCATGTAACCACTTACCACCCTTTTTAAAATAGTCTAAAAATAAATGATGTAATAAATTATTTTCAAAATATCGATATCTACATGTCGGTGGTGATTCAATAATCGTGTCCCCTACAACCATAGCCATATCTCTTACATTTAAAGCGGGGTGTATTGTACTATCAAATACAGGTGTTTTTACATTACATATACGATTTGGCTTTTTAGGTCGTTTAACTATAACATTTAAAGTTTTTAATAGATCGACAAATTTTTCAAGATCTTCTGAATGCTCTTCACAATGTTTTTTATTAATTGTTTGATTACCAAATTCATAATGTTTACCGTTATATAAATTTTCATGAAAAAATAATTTAAAGGAATAATCAAGTAATGGTAGGTCTGTAGGAAAACCATTACCAACGATTACTTCTTCAAGTTGATCCCATTCATTATGACTATTTACTATCGAATTCTTTAAGCTCATTTAATTGTATTTCTAACGGTTTAACATTTAAATCAAATTTAGTTGCAAGAGATCTATCTAAAACTTTATCAACCTTTTGACCTTCAATACTATCTGTTAATGTTCTTTTTACAATTATATTTAAAGAATATATTTTTGATATCAATTTACATAAATTATATTTAGATATTTTTTCCGGACTATGTAAATGTCTAACACCGTTCCAAAAACTATTATCTAAAATAATATTCTGTATATACTTAGCTAACTCTAAAGCAGTTACCCCATTCCATATACAGTTATCGTAACCTTGAATTTCTTTACCTTTATTTTCAAAGAGCCATTTTAGTAGACCACTATATTGACCAATAAAAGATGTTCTAATTATTGTACCTCTTTTAACTAATTTTTTAGATAATGCATATACATCAGTTGCATCTGTTTTATTATATTCACTATAATTACCTTTATCACCTTTGAATACACAGTCAGAACATATTTGAATAAAATGAGCATTATACGTTTCACATATTTCATTTAATGAATTAGGAAAACCTGAATTTATTATAAAAGTTTTTTCTTTACCAACTTCTTTTATTTTTGGTTTTAAAATACCCACACAGTTAATAACAACATCACCCGGTTTTAGTATTGAAGTTAAAAAATTAAAATCAGTTGTAATGGCATCAAAATCTCTTCTACAAAAAGATTGGCAATTAAACTGTTTGGATAGATAGTTAAATATATAACTACCTGCGTTTCCGTTACCTAATACTATTACTTTCATCAAAACAATCTAATTTAGATAGATCTACTCGGTAATCATCACTACATGCACTATCACTATTTCTTTCTTTAGGTATAGCATAGAAATTTTGTATACCTGTAACTGCTTGTTCAGGTGACATATACATATGATAACCAATTTCCTCAACTGGTAATTTTAACATATCATTATAATATATAGAAGGTCTACCATCATAACGCATGCGTTTGAACCAATCTGCAGCATGTTTTTCATCAGTTAAAATCATACCACCTTTACCAGTTGATAATATTTTTTTAAAATTAAATGATAAACAATAAAATGTATTTTTTATAAACATTTGTGGGTAAAATCTCTGAGCTGAATCAACAACTGGCACATTACCGATTGTATAGGCACCTGACCAAGACTTATCTACAAACTTTACTTTATAACCTGCATGTATGGCTTGCATAGGTACAGAAACATAGGTACGTTTTGGTATTTCAACAAACTCGGCAGAGTCATTACCTAATTTACAATATTTAAACGATAAAAAAAGTGCATTAGTGCAGCTATCAACTGCTATAGCATATTTACTACCAGCGTATTCAGCAATTAGTTCTTCAAATTTATCTATATTTTCCCAAACTGTTTTCATGATTTATGATATATTAAATTAAACCCCTCTGCATATGCTGTGTTACATTCCATACCTCGAAACATTGCATATGTTTTTATACCATCCAATGATCTAGGATTAGGAAACTCTCTAACTTCGTTCTTATATTCACCAAAACGTTTTATTTTAAAATTTATATTATACAATGAAAGTTCTTCATAATAATTACACTTAAAGTTGTTGTTAAATGATTGTGTAGTAGAAGATGGTACTTCATACATTAAAATCTTATCAGGTGAATGTTCTTGATATCTTCTTAAAACAACTTCACATATTTCATAAACAGTTTTATGATCCATATTAAAATCATCTTTATTAGGGATAAAAACTATATTCGGTTTCAAATCATTATATATTTTTTCAACACTTTTTAATAATTTATTTTTTATAATATTATACGATTCGTCTTGAAATGGTAAAATATGAACAGATGTAAAATCTTTTGTAGCTTTCTCTATTTGAATACCATCATCATTTTTTCTTACACCACATATTATTACATGTACATCATTACCTGCATTGATATACTTATGAGCTGTACCACCTACACCAAGTAGTTCATCATCCGCATGCGGAGCTATAATTAATACACTCATATTAATATTATACATGTATAATCCTATAAATCAAAAACTATTTTTAAATATTTCTACTGATTCAATACCTCGAAGGGTTCCACATGCATTACAATTACTACAAGGATATTTTCCTCTCTTTTCTATTAAAATTCTTCTATATAAATTAAGATCATCCCCATACCATATATCTTTAAATTTAGTTTTTTGTATATTTCCAAAATTAACACTTTTTGACCAATCATTTTCACATAATAATATATCCCCATTCCAGTCAATAAATGCTTTATAAAAAGGTATATAGCATGGGTTATTATTACCTGATCCTTGCTTTTTAATTATTTCCAAACGATTAACAATATTAATATTATAGTTATCATCTTTATTATAATTATGAGAGTAAACCATTTGTATAGGTATATTTTCTTTTAAAGACTCAAAATATTCTGTTTTATCTTTATCATACATACTCACGCATATAACATTACATCCACTTTCATATAATTTTTTAATGGTAGTTTTATTTAATTTATCACCATTTGTAACTATCTCTAAAAACTTAATATTTGGTATAAGTTCTTTTACTTTACTGATACAAGAAAAAATATCTTTATGTAAAAGAGGTTCCCCGAAACCAGCAAACCCTATTCTATTATTAAAATTTATATCATTTAAATCGTTACATAATTTTTCAATAGTATCGAGTGATATATGCTTGTTACTATTTGGATAAGTTTTTGGATCACTTCTTGGACAAAAAACGCACTTTCTATTACATAGTTCCGTTGAGTTAATTTGAACACTTTTAAGCATACTATTAACTTTTTGCTGCTTAAATCTTAATTCTTCTTTAGACATTTTTTAATAAAATCAATATTAGTTAAGGACATTCTATTGTTTTTTAATTTAATAGAATTAAACACATCCACATCATTTAATAAAATATAATTACCGTAACTATAATCACATAATTTTTGTTGTATTAAAAACTGCTTCGTCTCATTCATTCGTTCTACATGTAGTTTAATATCATTTAAAATAAATGGTAAATATTGTTCTATATTACCTATAGTTATATGACCTGGTCTAAATTTTTGAAGTTCTTCAGTAATTTCTTTATTAGCGAAAGCATACCCAAATCGAGCACCTGGTAAAGCGTAAGATTTGGATAAAGTTTTTAGTGTTATAATCCTATCAGAAAATTGTATATCATCTTTATAAAAATCTGCATATGCTTCATCCAAAATAATGTATTTATACTTTAATAATAAAGGTTGTATATTTTCAATACTACCGGTATTACCATTAGGTGATGCAATATATACAAAATCATTACCTTTAGGTATACCGTATTCTGCTTGAAGTAAACTAACTAACTGCCATGTAGGTTTACCATATACCGTTAAAGACATATTTTGTCTTTTAATAAATTGTAATACTCTAGTAATTAGTTCACTTAAACCTAAACCAATAGTAATATTTTTAACATCTATATTATAAAACTTACTTAATATATCATAACTATAAAATGGGTCATTATATTTAGTTAAATCAAACTTTACATTTATATTATAGTTATCATGACAAATATTTGTACTAAGGTCGCATATTTTATCATAATATGGTTTAGTCCAATCAGCTCTCATTTTTTATATAATTGTAAAGAGATTTACTACCATTGAGAAAGTTAACTTTAGGTTCCCAACCCAATAATTGTTTTGCTTTTGAACTACATACTATCTTACCTTTATAATCTCCTAGCCTTTCACCAGTATATATAATTTTAACATTTTGACCATGTAATTCTTGCACTCTTTCTGCAACATTTTTAATACTTATTGGTTGAGGTCCTTCCAAATTAAATATTTCATTTTTACCTTTATCGGATAAAGCTAATCTATTACCTCTGGCATGGTCAGTTACATATAAAAAATTTCTATATATACTACCATCACCTGTAACCATTAATGGTTTTTTATCTATAGCATTGTTAATAAATTTAGACATTACAGTATCAGGGTGACAACCAGGTCCATATGCAATACCATATCTTAAAATTGTAAAATCAATATTTTTAACTTTTTGATAGTTTCTAATTATAGCTTCACATGTTAATTTACATGTAGTATATATATGTTCACTATTACTAATAGATAAATTAGAACATTCATCAACTTCAATACTATTACACACACTATACACCCAAACGGTTGATGAAAATATAATTCTTGGTATATTCAACTCATACATAGCATCTAATGTATTAGTTAAGGTCATTATGTTAGTATTTACTGCATGTTTTATGTCAATATGGTTTTCTTTACTATCGGATATTGCAGCAAACATATAAACTGCATTAAAGTTTTTAGTGGATAAAGCTTTTTTTAAGTTATTGAAATCTAACACATCAATACTAATATCACTGGTCTTATTAACGTCAATTGTTGTAACATTATAACCATGTTCTTCTAATTCATTTTTGGTATATGAACCAATAAATCCAGAACCACCGATAATAGCTATATTATTCATATTAAAATTATAATAGTTAACCTTTATGAAACCATGGAGTATCTAATTTATCTAAATATTTTTTTAATAAAAAATATTTTTCACAAACTAAAGTAGTTCTATATTTTGTTTGTTCTAAAATAGCATTTACACTATGTTCAGTTTTTTTAGGTAATGTTATTGAACTATTAGTTTTTGGTTTGAATTCAACATTATCAACAATTATTTCTCCACCTTTCATAACCGGACAAATATCAACATAATATACTTCTGTTTCTGGTAAAAAAATCATAAAATCTTTACCGTATTCTTCTTTAACTCTATCAAATAAATCGGTATCGATATGCGGTTCAATAAAACCATTTTGCAATGTATAAAAACCAACAAAGTTGTATATGTTGTAATTACCTGTTATAACAAATTTTAAAAAATCAGGTAAATCTTCTTTTTTATATGTTACAGCAAAACATCTTTTACCGTTATAATCATCATCCAAATATTCATTATTATGAATCCAATCATATATTTGTTTTCTTTGTGTTTCCGGTAAATAATTTTGATGAAGTTTCATTATACTCTTTAATTTTATTTCTATACATAGTATTTACAATTTTTTCATCTGATTGTCCACTCCACATATAGCTATTATCATTATATTGAGGACCATTATCTTTATATTTTCTACCAACATATAATATTTTAATATCAATTTCTGATAATAATTTTTGAAATTCAACTTCATCAGCTTCGATGTTAAAAATATCTTCAGTAACTCTTTCTTCGAGTATTTTATAAAATTTTTTTGAAAGCTTAGTATTATTGATATACATAAAACCAGCATTCCAACCCATGTATTTTTCACCATATTTTGTTGTGTATGAATTTATATCATTTTTATCTACAAACATTGCAAGGTCATAATTTTTTGAATCTGGTATTATTGAATTGAAATCATGATTAACTATAGTATCAACATCTAGATATAAAATATGTTTAAAGCCATTACCTATTAATAAATTAATTGTTTTAAATTTTATATTACTACAATAAACACCTTCATCTCTTTTAAAAATAGGATTACCTAATTTACCATTTTTTATTTTTTCTTTCAATTCAATATAATTCATTTTTTTCGAATCTTCATAATTAGTAATAATTTTATTTTTAAAATTTTTATAATCATAAATTTTATAAAGATTAAAATTTTTATATTCATTATTGAATTCATTGCAATTAACCAATCTTAAAACAACATTTAAATTTTTACTATTTTTTTCTAATGAATTGAAGAACGGTCTTACATACTGTATGTATTTTTGATTTGTTGAACATACAATAGTAAGTTTGTCTTTGTTTAAATCATTTATATTTTTTACATTCATCTATATACCTATTATTATTAAATTTTGTTTTACCAGAGCCAGACCATAATATTGAATTATCATTTAGATCTTCATCTTTATATTTTTTATCAACTTCTAATATTTTTACACTATTTTCAATAATATATGGTAAAACACGTTCATCTATATCCCAATCAAAAATTTCTTTTTGTACAATTTCGTTTATATTTTCAATTATATTTAAAGAGTTTCGGTTGTTATTAATACCGATTAAACCGCCATGATATAAAAAATCAGCACCATTTAATCTACCATTATCAAATTGTTCTGAATATGGTATATCTTTATAAAAACAAAAATCATAATTATCTAAATCCTTAAAAAGATTTGTAAGATCATTTCGAATAATACTATCCACATCTACATATAAAGTATTTTTAACACCGGCTTTGAGTAATTTCAATATAGTATCAAATTTGATATTAGAACAATATGCTATTAATTCGCTATAAAATAATTTTATCGGTTTAATATCGGTTTTATTTTCATATACAAAATCATCAGTAGCGTATAAACCTTGTTTAGTTTTTAAATTTCTCTTTTTTGATAAGTTTTTATTATCTCTTATAACAATTATGTTTTTTTCAAACCATTCTAATTTATCAGAAGAACAGTTAACAAACCTACCACATATTGATATGGGTGGTGAATTTTTTTTAATAGAATTTACCAAAATCTTTGCAAACGGTAGGTAGTTTTCATCCACTGTAAACGTGATAACATTTTTATCTACCAAGTCTCTGAACATTTTGCGCAAATTCCTTCATATATATTGTTTTTTTGATTATTGACAACCTCTAACCATAATGGACTATTATAAATTTCTTCTAAAGTTTGCGTTAATAAATTACCTACTTTACCTTTTTGTTCCAAATCATTAAATGCACAAAATAAGAAATCACCATTTGGTAAAACCCCACCACCGTCACCGGGACCGAAAGGACAAATACCATTTTTTTTCCTTTCAACATATTCAAAATCTTTTAAATTGTCAGCTCTGTTTGTATTATATACTTCTGCTGTATTGACAGCTATATTTTTATTTTTTAGTAGTCTATGTATTTTATAATACATTTTTGTTTTAGGAAAATTTTCATCAAAGTTTTTTTCACAACGTATGTTTAATTCTAATAAACTTTTAGTTTCTTTTTTTAAAAAAATCTCACCTATTTTATCGAACATTAATACAAATTTATCATATCTATCTCTATTTGTATTTTTTATATAACTTTCTTTATCATAACCATATATAGATACAGTTAAATACAATTTTTTACATTTTTTAATAAGTTCTAAATGTTTTTCCTTTAACTGGGTTAAATTTGTTGTTATCATATAATACTTTATTTTATCATTATTTTCTAAAAATAAAATTTTATCTTCAATATTTTTATCTAAAAAAGGTTCACCAACCGCCGGTGTAATTTGTATATGATTTATACCATAATCAGTAGCTTTGTTTACAAATAATTCAAAATTACTTTGAGACATAGTTTGTGTTTTACTAAGTTCATCGATATTTTTTATCGAACCTCTACAAAAATAGCAATTTAAATTACATATAAAAATAGTTTGAAAATTTATTGTTGTTCCAAAATTTTCTAATTGTAAAGCTTCATTAAATCTAGGATCTTTATTACTATTTATTTTTTGTAAAAATGTATTACTCATAATCTAACCATACCTTACTAAATTCACAATCTTTATATTCTTCTAGCCAAGGACCTCCGTCAGTAAAATGCAGAGCTTTTGGTTTAAAAGAACCTTTTTCTTTATAATAACCAACTAACCAATTCCATTCAATAGGTATATCCCCTATTTCACTATCTTCTAACCATTTAAATCTATGTAAAAAAGCTCCAGATTGATTGTTAATTGTTTCAGGATTTAAGGTTTTATTTTTTGGATGTTCATTATTAAAAATCATTAAACTACTCCAATTTTTTCTTGGGTAGATACTTTGACGTTTACCATCCATTTTTGTAAGGTTAGTAGGTTTATATTCATGCTTACAGCACTGCAATGCAAACTTTGGATCATATAAATCTAATAAATTATCTATAGAATCTATAAAAAGAAAATCACCATCACAAAATATACTAACCCCATTATATTCACTTATAAATGGTGTAAAAAACCTAGCAAATGCAAACTGTGTCGATTCATATTTATCTTTAATTCTATTATACTCTTTAACAGTATTATAGTTTATTGCATGTATTGATATATTATATCTAGTATTCTGCTTTAAAATACTTGTTTTACATTTTTGAAAAGAAATTTCACTAGGTTCATCCAAACCAATAAAAATATTATACTTTAAATTACTACACACATATATAGTTATCTAATTCTATAATTTTTTCAACAAACGTTTTAAAGAGAGTATCAATATTTCTATTTTTAGAAACATTTTTAACTCTTTCATAATAATTATGACCAACAAGACCATATTTACCGTATAATTCAGTATCATCGTTATCGTAACCACCATCTGTATTTTGTTTACCATCTATTATCTTACCTTTACTAAAATAAAAAGGTAAATGTATATAATCATGCCATTTTGAAACATATTGTTTTTGTAGATATATGGTCGAACATACTAAATTTACTGTATAGCAACAAGCAGATTCATACCCCATACCATATGGGTATAAAGTATTACTGTACTGACATACATTGCTAATAAATTCATTTTTATTATAAAAGTTTACATTATAATTTAAAACTTTAAATATATCAGGTATATTTCTATGATAAGTTGGGGTTATTTCTAATTCATTAAAATTTTTTAATAATCTATTGTCGATCATTTTTTTTAATATACCGTACATTAGACAATAATTTAAGATATCTACACCGAACTTATCTTGTTTATTCCAATTATTTCTGTATTTATGATTACCGCTTTTATAAAAAAAAATAAACTTTCTTTTTGTAATATTTTTTAACGTATTAGTTAGTTTTTTTTGTTTTCTTCTAAACTCATAATTTTTAGTCTTTGAATTAAACTCAGTATTTCTATCATCAAATATATAATCTATAATAAAATTATCTTTTTTTAATTTATTTCGTTGAGCCTTGTTAATTTTATATATTGATTCAATCCTCTCTGATACAGTATACTGTTTTAAATTTTTAGTATATTTTTTATAATAAAAGTCAATAATTTTATTATAAATTTCAATACTATCCAAGTTATTATCAAATTTAAACGAACTAAGTTCGTTATAATAATTTTTAATATATAAATGACTGCCGAAGTCTTTAAGAAATTTAAAAACTATATCTTTATCTTTATATTTAAAATTATTATAAAATTCTTCTAAATACTTTTCTGCTTTGATCATCCTAACTCTTATCAAAAGCCCATAAACAATCTTGATACGATGTATCATTTTCACTATTGCTAATAAACTCCGGAGCCGGTAAAAGTATAGCTGGCCAATCTTCAAAAAGATCTACAAGATTTGATACGTCTTTATATTTATCAATCGTTTCGTCAACACTATCTTGAATCATTTGTTTGATAATTTCCATTTCTTCCATTTCATCATCACTCAAACCTTCTAATTCTAAATTCAAATTATCAAAAGCTTTATTTTTATAAAAATTTAAAATTTCATTAAATTTATTTTTAACTAGTTCTGCATTTATATCACCGTTTTCATAATGAGAAGGTGATAAACCAAAGATTAAACTGAAACAACAATTATGTTCATTTAGAATTTTACTACAAAATAACTTTCTATATATTTCAATATCACTATTTTTTAATGTAGTAAACGTTTTAGCTAGATTAATAGCTTGTTTAATTGTAGTAAGTCTACTATTTATATTTTTATACGTTTCATCATTTATTTTATCTATTTCATCAGTATTATTAAAATTTATATATTCTAAAAATGATTTAGCGTTTATTTTTATATATGGTAAATGGTGGGTAATATCAATTTTATGGCATGGTATTCTTTCAAATTGTTCCAAATCTAAATTATAAAAATAATTAGCATCGGTGAATTTGTCGAAACCATCAGGTAGTGTGTTAGGTAAATACTTTTTATTACGAGTTAAATGACATTTACGTAAAACACCATCGTCATAATACTCAGTAAGTAAAATATATTTTTCATATAGATTTATATCAATTTCCTCGTATATCATGATATTGGTATTTATCAACAATGAGTCTGAATACAAGTACCGTAATTAATGGTATTTTGGTTACCGTATGGTATAGATACACCTTGCTTAATTATAGATGCTTGACCACTGATATTTAAATAAGGATCACAAACAACAACACTAAACGTATTTGGAGCATTCAACCCTTCAAAACAAAACTTACAATTAGATACGGTAATGTTTTTAGTTATAGGTGCTCGATTAGAACCAATTAAATTAACAAATACCCTTTTTACATTAGCAGCACTACCTCCACCACCACATGTTACTGTACTTTCATCTACATCACCCCATATACATGCATTGTTACAATTATTATATGTTGATGATGGCTCACCACAAGCATAAAGAGATGTTGTTAAAACGCTTGATTGTCTAAAATTTGTAAATTTTATAGTGCAGGTATTATCATTATCAAAATCACCTCTTGCAGGAAAAAAGAATTGTGTATTTCTGCCAAAATACATATCACTACCTATTTCATTGAGACTACAACAATTACCCGGTATTGTTGTTGAGCAATTAGCTTGTTTTTTAACAACTTGTTGTATATTACAAAATGAAATTGGACCTGATGGTGGTATGTTTCCTGTATCTGACATATTATTATTTAATTATTTCTTTTTTTTCTTCCAATTAACTCTCTTAGAGCTTTTCTTTTTATACATCTTACCCTTTATCTTTTTACAAGCAGCTTTAGTAGGTCTGCATGCAGGGTAACTACCGCCTGATTTTTTAGATTTCCTACCACATGGTCCTCCTGTTTTGCAGTTTATCCATCCGCTAAACTTTTTACCAGTTTTAGGATCAGTACCCCCGCGTTTAAACCATTTATGTAAGCTATCGCTTGCTTCAGTAAGATAATTATCAACTAAATCGTCGAATTTCATTTCTTTTTCCAAATTTTACCTTTACGGCATCTAACAATTGCTCCTGATTTATATGCTGAAGTCTTTTTACCATATACGCTATCAGCTTTTCTTTTACATCTATCTTCACCATTTTCAGCTGGTACTGAACTATCAATATAAAAGTCTCCCTTATGGTAAAGATTATCATCTTTTCGATGATGTAAATGGGTATTAATTCTTACCCCGTTATCGAGAGTAATTACATCATACTGTTTGTTATGGTCGACAACTTTACCCTTTGATGTAAAACTTGTTGCACCACCACCTGATGTGTCTTTAGTTGCATATACTATATTCTTACCAATATAGTTTGATGCCTCTTCATCCTCTGATTTAACTGGCTTTCTACCTTCAGTTTTAGAATTCTCTTTCTTTTTATCTTTATGAGGTCTTGAACCTGTATAAGGAGATTTACCAGCTCCACCTTTTCTTATATTTTCAAAAAATGTCTTAAATGATTCTTTTTTAACGTTTAAATCTTGACCTTTTTTGATCCATTCAACATCTCCTTTAGTATCATGGTAAGCGTCCTCTTCTGTATCATAAGGACCAACTACTCTACCACCGAACTTTGCATAATATTTTTCAGCTTGATATTCTTTATTTTCTGTTTCATAGGGCATAATATTATTTATTCGTTATCGACAAGAATAATATTAAATGATGTTGAAATAGCGACCCCGGTTGCGTCATTATACGCTTGAACTTCAACATCGGATTTTTCTTCCAATGGAAGGGGTACCTTATAATCTTTTACTTGTTGACCGTTTACGAAGTATATATTATCAAGTGTTCTAAAAATATTACCATCTGTAAATGGTTTATATCTGAAATACGATTGTACCGATGAAGTACCAGAACTTCCTACCGTCCATTGTGTCAAATAACCAGTCTTTCCTGCAGGTACAGTATAAAGACCAAGGAAAGTTTGACCGAACCCCTCTTCATTGGCCCCTGAACCGTGTGTAGAAATATTAGCAAGTATTGTACCAGTACCATTTGCTGCTGTTGATATTAGAACCGGTTTTGTATTTGTACCTTCGGACCCAGCTGTCTCAACAAAAGCACGATTAACTCGTAAAAATTTTGTTGTTGTTGGTGCACCAACAACGGTAACTGTTTCTTCAACTTCATGATATGACGCGTCTAGCCCCTGTACAGTAACTGTACGTGCACCGATACCACCTGCTTCATCATCACCTTGATCCCCAACTACCGGTGCTACATAAAGACTTGAAGCAGAAGATAAATATGTATATATACCTCCATTATTCCAGATTGTTTCTAAATTTGCACCTACATCGAGATTAGAGCCAAATTTTTCAATAAACCCCTGGTTACCTGTGCCACTACCAATACCAGTATTAAACGGGTCAACCTGCTGTACTAATATAGCTGATTTATTGAAAACACCTTGACCTAAACCACCTGTTACCGCGGGGTATCGAGAATCATTTTCAATCTCAACATATTTCATGTAGTTGAGAGTGTTCTCCGGGGTTCTTATATCTGTTTTAATACTCATAATCATAAAAAATTACCAAGCACGGCAAGACCAGTATCGCGCTTTGAGCTTACTTCCAGGGTTATCGCAATTATGTCTCGCTCTAAAAGATTTACGAGCTTTCGGATTACTCTTTCTAATTTTCATCGTTTTTTCACCACGTCTTTTAGCAGACGTACCACCGTGTCCGAAGTTAACTTTAACTACATTACCTTTTGGATTTTTAACATATACTTTAAATTTTTTAACATCTCCTCTCATAGGTTTGTTAAGTTTAACTTTTCTACCTCTATATTCGGCATCTTCTTCATATGCTTCCATTAAAGATATATATAATTTGTCGAAGGTCATGTAATTATTTAATAAATAATTGTATGGATAATGAAGCTAATCTAATTTTTGAACAATATAAAACGTTAAATGAAAATATAGGTCTTGGACCGATGATAGGTAAAATGGTAAATGTACCAGGTCCAGGTTCACAAAAAACTGCTTCTAAAGTAGTTGTATTAAAGATTAATGATGAAGGTGATTCATCAGATTGTGAAGATGCGGAGAAAGAAGAAGAAACAGTTTATATCCAAGCAGGAGATCAAGGTGAATGTGAAAGTGATTGTGGTTGTGATGAATGTGGGGATGATTATGATGGTGAATTAGATATGGCAAGAGCTGAGTTACTCAAAGTAAATGAATATTCTGCTAAATTATTTGATATGGTAGGTAATTTAGATAACTTAGAAGGTTGGACAGCTTCAAAAATTACTAAAGCTGCTGATTACCTATCATCAGTATATCATGCTTTAGAGTATGATAAGTTAGATGCTGATGTAGAAGACGAGCAAGATCCAGATGAAGATAGAGTAGAAGTTGATGAATTAGACGATACTCAAACTGCTAAAAATACTGGTTACGCAGGAGCTTAAATTAGCTTATTATCAAATATTCTTTTAACTTCTTCATCCATTGAACCGTATAAGTCCATAATAATATCTCTTCGTGTTTTTTCATCTGAATTTTTATACTTATTACGAATATCAGTAGCACCTCCAGTAGGTTCACCTAATACATTATACTGAACGGTCGGAACTTTCATTAAATAACCATTTAATTTACCATTTTCATTTACAAACTTTAAATTTTCTTTATCTTTATAAAAATGTAATGGGGTATCTGGGTTGTTTAAATAATCATCAGGAAATCTACCTACATCTCTTTCACCACCTGCAAAAATAACTTTAGTTTTTTCTAAATCGTAACCTTCTAAGGCTTGATTAGGAGCAATTTTACCACCAACTGAATATGTAGTTGTTGATTGTTTAATATCATTTGGGTCAACACCTGCACTTTGCATCATTATCTTCTTTTCTTCAAAAGAAAATGGTGATTTATTAGGTTCTTGTTTATCACTTGTTGTAATAAAAACATCAGCAGTAGGAAATTGCTGTTTTAATTTGTTATAAACTGATGCATGGCCTTTATGGAATGGGTGAAATCTACCTGGGTATATAACTACTGTTTTTGTAAGGTCTTCTGCATCTTCAAATTCATTTAACATTTTATACATTTCATTAAAACTGCCAAGCTTTTTACTACCAGTTGGATGGGTTTGTAATCTTGTACCTTCACCTCTATTAAAAACTGGCGGGTTAGTTATATAAGACTCTTGATCTTCTTTAGTTGCTGGTGAAGTTGGCTTACCGGTACCGAAATTAGCGCGACTAAACTCGCCTCTATCAACTAATTTCGTAATTTGGGCTCCATCATCGGTAACTTTTGAAAGAGCGAACCCCTCAGGTGCTGTCGTTTGCCATTCCCCTGGTGCTTCTTCAAGGTACGTACCTAATAAGTCGTTCTGTGTAATTTCGTTAAAGATTTTAATAAGATTATTCTTAAGATTTGCAATAATTTTAGTAATTTCAAATGCATTCTTAATAGAAGGTTTAAGTTTTTTAAGAGCTGATAGGGTGCTTTTCATCTGCTCCGTCTTCTTTGCTTTACCTTTCTCGCTCTTTAGTTTATCAATATCCTTTACAAACTTACCCGATATCCAATTAACGAACTCTTCAGATGAAATAGCTGTATCTTCTAGAAATCTACCGGCTCTTATTTCAGAATTAATATATGTCTTTAGTAAAGCAGTATAATCATCTAGAGAACTAAAATCTACCTTATCAGCTAACTTTAAAACTTGGTTCTTTTTCTTTTGTACATCTTTGAGTAGTAATTTACTGAAAGACGACTTAGCATTTTTAGGTTTATTAGCTAAAACATTAAAAACAAAAACTGTACTTGACGGTGAGAACTCTTCCGGAGAAGACGTATATTTCTTAACCTTTAAAATACCATTTTGAATCATATATTCAATATGAATAGCTACTCCAATCTTCGCTTTATTGATCTCATCACCGTACGGGCTATTTTCTGTAACAGCATACTTAATTGTATTAGGAGTAAATGTAAGAAATCGATTTTCATTCTTAACTCCGTCAATAGTCTGAGGAGTTTCAATTTGCTTCATCTGCGGATCAAACATATAATCCATTTGATAAATACCTTTAAGGTTTAAGGACGGTAAATACCGTAATGCTAACTTAAGCTTATCAGCTAAACCACCAGTACCGTGATTGTTGATAATATCTTGCTCAGTATAGTTAATTTTTGGGTTTTTAGCAAACGCTGACTTACTAGCTACAAAAAATTTATTATTAGTATCAACACCTGCGACAATAGCAGGTGCACCGTCAAATTTAGTTGAGATTTTATAGTCAGACTCATCAACAAAGTAAGAAATAGATGATTCTATTTGATTAATAGCTTCTATTACTCCCTGTTTACCTTTATTAAGTATATTCTCTTCTAGATGGTCGATATGCTTTACAGCTCCGTCGATAGCATCGAAGAATTCTAAAATTATGCTGTGATGTTGTTTGAATGTTTTCATTATTTTGTACCTTTTAAAGTGCAGCTCCAACCTTTACCATCAGTACGACGGTTAAATTTAAGAACACCTTTTAAATTATTTAATTCTTTATAAAAATCTGAAAGATTGGTTAAATTTTCCATATTAATAGCTTGTAATATTAAATCATTACCGATTTTATTATAAGCTAAAAATACATCAAACCCTTGAGCTTTTTTATACTCAAATAATTGAAAAATACCACCAATTTGAGTTATTAAATTAACACCTAATTTACCCATACCTGGTCTTAACTTACCTTTTTGTAGCATATATTCTCTTTCTCTTAACATTGCTTCATCTAGACCATTATCTTTAATAAGTTTTAAAATTTCACCATAACCATTTGATATACCGCACCATTTTGATATAAACTTGCTTATATTTAAAAGTAAACCGTTATTATCACTAGCAGATGATTGTAAATCGCTAAAATCATTTGTTAATGCTGCAGTTTTAAACAATCTACCACTAGCACCTTTTAATTCAATTTCTTTACCACCTACACTTAAATCACCTTTTTTAGGTTTAACACCATCACAAACAAATGCTAAATATAGTTCACCACACCCAGGAGCACCATGGGTAGGGGCTTCCGGTATAGCACACCATGCTTTATCAAAAAACTTATTATAAACGTCAGAATTATGAAAACTACTTTGGATAAAAGTATCTAATGAAAAAGTTGCATTACTACCTATTAAATTAAGAAAGTCATTTTGTGCTGATGTAAAGTTTTCATCTTTAAGATCAAAATTAGCTGAATATGTATAGGATTGAAATATATCTAAATTATTAGCTATATTACCACCAGCTTTTTCTAACCTTTCTTCAATTTTATTCCGCCCTTCAATACTATCTGTTGAACCCATTTTCATATAACGTGATAAAATATCATCATAATATTTTTGATCTACATTTGCAAGTAATTCATAACCAGAATCAGTCTTTGTATACAGTTCAACATTTTCACGTATTACTTGCTGTCTTGGTAATTTACTAACTGCTTTTTTAGCAGCTGTCTGTAAATATATTTGATCTAATGGTTTCCAGCTCATTATGTTACGTCAATATCTTGTGAATATTTTTTCATTATATTAATTAACATCTGCAATGATTGTTTTGAGTTAGTTTCATTAATATCAGATAATTCACTAATTGAATCAACATCGTTAGAATCTATATCAGTTACTAAGGCTTTCTTAATTAATCTTACTAGTAGTACTTCAGCTTCTGGAGATAACTGTTCTACTTCTGGTTCAGATACAGGCTGTTCCACAGGAGCTTCAGCTGAAACATCTGAAACTTCCATTGTTTCATCTTGTTCAAGAACAGCGTTATATTGTTTAAGGAATTTTTTCATTATATTTTAATCGTTTTAATTTTATTAGCTATCTTTTTCATTACATCACCATAAGCTTTATTAATTTCTTTTTGTGGGTCTTTTTGAAATGACCTTCTAGTAGGGTCATTAGCTAAGGTTTGAGCTACTCTAATAGCATCTTTTTGATCTTTACTTAAAAATGGTTGTTCTTGATCTTCTACCCTACTACCTCTCATTGAACTGATTTTATTATACATATCTTCAAGCTCTTTGAATTCATCGCTTCCATCATTAACTATTTCACCTTGTTCGATAGGTCTATTATGATATTCGGCTACCGCTACATCTTCTTTATTATGAAGAGCTCTTCTTGCTTCAGCATATTCACTATTATTTCTAAAAGCATTCTTCCTTTGTCTTAATTCAGATTTTTTTTCAGGGTCTTTTTCTGTCATTAGTTCACGGAATAAATCTTTACGTTCTCTTTCTCTTTCAAGATACCCTTCATAATCATGCTTCTGTTTAAACTCATCAGTTTCAGCTGCCCCAGAACGTAATTTTGTAATATCCTGATTAACAAAATCACCAAGCTTAGTTAAAAATTTACTTAAACGTACTGCAGGGGCATCCGGAGAGTTCTTATTACCACCTATACCGTGCATGTTCATAGAATATAATCTTGCAAAACTTCCAGAATCTAAAATATCTTTTCTAGATTTACCTACGAGACTTCTTAAAAAATCACCAAATGATTTTCCTGATTTCATTTGTACCATTATTTCGTCGTCTGATGAGCTTATCGGCGGGCCAAATTCTCTTAAAAAGGAGTTGGCTACTTTATCAAATTTGTCCATATTATTATTTATCTAATTAGAAGTAGTTTTGTAGATAGTCTATTAAAGTAATCTTTGTTTAAAAACGTTAGTTCATAACGTCTTGTAAACTTTTTAACATCTGAAAAGGTATATTTGCTGATATCCATATTATTAATCTTACTTATCATTGAATTTATTGTTGTTTGAGCTTTACCATCATTAATCTCTATAAGATGGTCAAGATATACTATAGAATATTTACTAATAAATATTTTCAATGGTAATATTTTATCTACTCTACGTAAAAAATTGGTAAAAAAGGTTAAAATGTCATTTTCTTTATAATACTTTATCAATTCACATTCATCCAACTGTGTATTATTAAAGTATATAATAGACTTAGATTTACAATTAAGTAACCTTTGACATATATTGTATATAGTATAGTGGTAAATAAACTTTTTAACCTGTAGATTGTTAATACTCTTTTCTAATAAGTTAAATTCATGTAAAGAATTAATTATTTGTGGTTGTATATCGTTTATTAATAACTCATTAAAGTCAATTATAGTAAAATCATAGTTTTCTATATGTAAATCAGCCATCATCATTTTTATTATAGTACTGTTCCATAAAGAGTTTAGGTGGTTTACCTATTCTACAGTTAATAATACCATTATAATAATCTTCACTTAATAAAACATCTTTTTCAAACTGCATTTTAGCCTCAAAGTAAGAAAGCTCAAACTTACTATTACAAAATTTTAAAATTTTAAATATAAATTTTTCTAATCCTAAAGTTGCAATATCTATATTAAGAGCATCTGATGAACCTGTATAAGTTTTCCAGTCACTTTCCACATAATCAATACGCTTACGCTTCTTACCTTTTAAAGGGTTGCGTCTAATTTTTCGTATCATTTGCTTTTTACCGATATATTTTTTACCGTTAGTAGTGTTTACAATTTCGTATATAAACCCGAAAGCGTCCTCTGGTATTGCTTCGTAAACTTTCCAAATGCCTGTGTCCATATGGATATTTACTTTTTAGTTTTACGTTTTCTAGTTTTACGTTTTCTGGTTTTACTTTTTTTCTTACCTACTTTACCTCTTCTAGAATATGTCGCTCCTAATGCTGTCCGTCTTCTATAATCACCAGGTGCATACCAATCAGTATTCGTTAAACCATTATGACCTATTGCTGCAGCAGGTCCTAAAGCTCCCCCACCTACAGTATTATCATCTTCTTCTGCTGTTTTTTTCTTTTTGAGTATTTTTTTAAATGCTTTTTCGAAAAGAGTTGTTTTTTTCATAATAGTATTTATAATTAATATGTGAATTTATTAGATCAATATATAGATGAAATAGAAAAAGATTTACAAATTAATGAATTTAACCTTAAAGACTCTTCGATGAAGACACCTGCAAAGAAACATTATTGGGTAGCTAAACTGATTAGACATAAAAAAAATCTTCTTAATTTAAGACAACAAAGAGATTTAATTAAAAAAGATGTAGTTCAAAAAATTATCGAAGAAAGTCCAGTCAAGGTTACTATACCAGTTGCAGAAAAAGCAAGTTACCGGCATGAAAAGATGAAAGAAATATCTGATCAGATAAGTAATGAAGAATTAATTATTGAATTCTTGGAAAAGACAGAAAAGACTTTCAGTGCTATAGGTTTTGATATTAAAAATATTATTGAAATAATGAAGATGGAGCAATTATAATGAAATTTGAATTAGCTAAAGAAAAAATTAGATTAATATCAGATGATTTAGATAGTATACGAGAACATTTTAGCGTTAAAGATGAAACAGCTCGTTTTAGAATGAGAGGCAGGGCTAGATGGGCAGCACCTAGTAGAATATATTGTATTACACCGACTGGGTTATTTGAGCCTGGTTTATTTTTTGATATTTTTAGTTATGTAAAGCAAGAATACCCAAATAAGGATGTAGAGGTTAGTTCAGATATTTTACCTATAGTTAAACCAACATATAAAGAAGAAAGAGCATACGATAATCTAAAATTTCCATTAAGGGATTACCAGTTAGATTCGGTAAAAGAAGCATTAAAATTTGGAAGAGGTATTATTAAACTCGGTACTGGAGGTGGTAAAACGTTAACGATTGCTTCATTGTTAATGAGTCTTTATTCTAACAATCCTAAAATAAAAATTTTAATATTAGTACCTGATCTCGGATTGGTTAACCAAACGTATAACGATTTTGAAGAATATAATGTATTATTTAAATTTACAAGATGGACAGGTAAGATAAAACCTGATTTAACAGCTAATTGCATTATAGCTAATCGTGGTATTTTACAGAGTAAATTTGAAGATAATGATTGGATAAAATATATAGACGTTTTAGTGGTGGATGAATGTCACACCATTAAAAAGTCAAATAAAGTAAGTAAAATGGTTAATAAAATACATACATATAATAAGTTTGGTTTAACCGGTACTTTACCTGATGATAAACCAGAAGAATGGAATGTTATTGGTAAATTAGGTAAAGTGATATACGATAAGGATAGCTATGAACTTAGGTTAGAGAGCTATTTAACTAACGTAGACATTAAGGTCATTAACATAGGTTATAAAGATAAACCTCTTGTAGTAAGTGGTGGTAATAATTTTAAAGCAGAATTAGATTTTATCTATACTAACGATTTTCGAAATAGTGTAATTAAAAATATATGTTCAAAATTTAATAATAATTCTCTTATATTAGTTAATCATTTAGCCCATGGGGATGTATTATTTGATAACCTAACACAAATTGAAAATAAAAAAGTTTATTTTGTAAAAGGTGAAGTTGAGGTTGAAGAAAGGGATAAAATTAAAAAGATAATGGAAACAAATAATGACGTTATTTGTATTGCAATGAGTTCTATTTTTAGTACCGGTGTTAATATTAAAAATATACATATGATTATGTTTGCATCAGGAGGTAAAAGTTTCATAAGAACTATCCAATCAATTGGTAGAGGTTTAAGACTACATGAAACAAAAAATAAACTAATTATTATAGATCTAGCTGATAAGTTAAAATACGGAATACGTCATTCTGATAAAAGAAAAGAAATTTATAAATCAGAAAAAATAAATTTTTCATTGACTAATATAGTTGAAAAGTAAGTTTTATACGCTATAATAGTTTTATGGCTAATACTAAAAAATCTACCGGTAAACGTAGAGGACCGAAACCAAAGAAAACTGAATATTATGTAGATCCACGAGAATTAAAAGCTGAACTTATTAATTTTTATGAAACAGAAAATTGTACACATCATCTAGCTGATATGATACATAAAATTGCTCATGGTTTAAGTTATTCATCCAACTTTATCAATTATACTTATAGAGATGAAATGGTTGGTGATGCTCTAGTAAAGATGTATACCGCTGTAACAAATAAAAAATTTGATATTGAATCAGAGTATAATCCATTTTCATATTTTACAACAATTGCTTTCCACGCTTTTATTAATAGAATTAAAAAAGAAAAAAAGCATGCAAATACCTTGAGTGAATATAAAGAAAAAGTTTACGAGCAAGAAATGTTAGAATCTACTGATGGTCGAGTTTATGTTAAACCAATGAGTGACGACACTGATTTAGATGATGAGTAAAGTAGCTATATTTTCTGATATACATTTAGGTGTTCACCAGAATAGTGATTTCTGGTTAGGTATATCAAATAAGTGGACTGATTGGTATATTAAAGAACTTAAAAATAAAAATATAACTGATATTATATTTTGTGGGGATTTTTTTCATTATAGGGATGAAATATCAGTTAAGACTTTAAATTTTGCTAAAGATATATTAGATAAGTTTAAGGATTTTAATATTACTATGATTACCGGTAACCATGATGCATGGTATAAAGATACATCAGAGATTAATAGTTTGAGTATTTTTAAAGGTTATAAAAACTTAACTGTATATGATAAACTATCAACGGTAGAATATAAAAATAAAACGGTATCTTTTTGTCCATGGGGTACTAAAATAGAGGATATACCTAATAGTGATATAATTTTCGGTCATTTTGAATTGGAAAATTTTAAAATGAATATGTTTAAAATCTGCGACCATGGTGATGACCCAGATATACTAGTAGAAAAATCTAAATTAATATTCACTGGTCATTTTCATTCAAGAGATGAAAAACATTATAAGCGGCAAGACAGCTCTATCATTTATGTGGGTAATCCATATGAAATGGATTTCGGTGATACAATGCAAACGAAAGGTTATTATATTTTAGACTTTGATAATTTATCTTATGAATTTTTTGAAAATAATATTACACCTAAACATATAAAAATGGTTTTATCAAAATTGATTAATATTACTGAAGTAGAAGATGTATTTAAAAATGCATTACCGGGTAATATTATAAAATTAATTATCGATAAAAATATTAGCAGTGATCATCTAGATGCGTTAGTTACAAAATTAACTACATATAAGCCAGTAGAATTAAGAATTGATTATGATGTAAATTATAATAAACTTAAGATTGAAAATGATGAAGATTATGATTTATCGGGTGTTGATATGAAGCATGCGATTGAAGAGTTTGTTAATATGTTAGATATAGAAAATAAAAAAGATGTGGTAAATTATACCCAATCACTTTACGATAGAGTTAAATGAAATACGTAAGTTTTAAAGAATTAAAAATTAAGAATTTTTTATCAATAGGGGAAGACCAAGTTGTAGTAAACTTCGAAAAAGGTTTACATATAGTAACTGGTATTAACAGAGATAAAGAAGATAGGAGAAATGGTGTCGGTAAAAGTACAATAGCTGATGCTCTATACTTTGCTATATTCGGTCAAACTCTTAGAGATATTAAAAAGAATTTTATAGCTAATAATCTAACATCAGGTACTTGTGAAGTACAATTATCTTTTACTGTTGATGATCCTAAACATGGTACTAATGACTTTGATATTATCCGTACTTTAAATCCTAGTAAGGTATACGTTTATAAAAACGGTAACGATAAAACGAGAGATAGTATATCAAATACTAATGAATATATTAATACAGTTTTATCATCTACTCCTGAAATATTTCAAAACTGTGTTATAATGACTCTTAATAATCATATACCTTTTATGGGTAAGAGTAAAACTGAAAAAAGAAAGTTTATTGAACAAATTTTCAATTTAGAAGTCTTTAGTAAAATGCTTAGTGAATTACGCAATGAGCATAATGAAGTAAAGCGTAATTTTGATATTGAAATTACGAGATTAGAAGAAACAAATAATCATTTAAATACACAGCAGCAACAAGTTGATAACTTTGAAGAAAATAAGAATCAAAGAATTAGTAGAATACATAATCAAATTAATTCAAAAAATACAGATTTAGAGAATTATAAGAATGAAAAAAATACAGTTGAATCATTAGATGAAAATCCTTATATTGAAAAACTAAATGAATTGCAAGAAAGAATAAATGAACTTGATAAGAATAAAAATGAAGTTTATGAAAAAATAATTCAAAATAAGACTGATTTAAATTCAAATAAAAATATACTTGAAAAAATTGGTACTGAAGAAGCTACTTGCCCTGTTTGTTTAAGACCTTTAAAAGATCATGATAAAGATTTAATCGAATCTGAAAAAGAAAAACTAGAAAATATAACTACTAATATAGTAGAACTTATAAAAGAACATAAAGCAGTATATGAAGGGATTAGTCATGATCTTAAAAAATATAATTCAGCAAAAACAAAGATAGATAGTAAACTTATTAGTATAAAAAATCAAAAAAATAATATTTCTTACCTTGAACGTAATATAAGTGATGTAGAAAATGTTATTAAACAATATCAAACTGATATCGAAAATATTAAAAATGAAACTAATTCTTTCGAGGAGTTAATAACTTTATCAACTAATAAGATTAATGAAATTAAGCAAGAAATTGACTCACTTAAAAAGGTTATTAACTTAATGGATGTTGTTAAGTTTGTAGTTAGTGAAGAAGGTGTAAAGAGTTTTATCGTTAAAAAGATACTTTCACATTTCAATGGTAAGCTAACTCATTTCATGAAAAAATTAGATAGTAACTGCGTTTGTATCTTTAATGAATATTTTGAAGAAGAAATTGTAAATGAAAAGGGTAAGATTTGTTTATATAATAACTTTTCAGGTGCTGAAAGAAAAGCTATTGACTTAGCTTGTTTATTTTCTTTTATGGATATGAGAAAATCACAAGGTGATGTATATTATAATATTAGTTTTTATGATGAATTATTTGATAGTAGTTTAGATGAAAAAGGGGTCGATTTAGTTTTAGAAATATTAAACGAGCGGGTGGAAAAGTATAATGAATGTGTTATGGTTATCAGCCACCGTAAAGAAAGTATTAAATCTGCCAACGGAGATGTAATATTTTTAGAAAAACATAATGGCATCACTAGAAGAGTAAATTTTGTTGATTAATTAATATTATGCATATTCAAGGCAATATACCTTTTCAAACCCCTGCATTTGGTCAAAAACCATTTCAAAGTAATATTATTATACCAAATAGACCGGTAATAACTAAACCAAAAAGTTCAGAGAGAGATCTGCCTAGATTTTTAAATTATTACGCTGATTATTCAGGTTGCGGACATTGGAGAATGATATGGCCAGAGCAAGTTATGAATGCTCATAGTAAAGCTGTTGTGCATGGTACAACGGTGATGAATGTTGATGAAAGATATTATGTTCAAGCTAAAGGGGTGAGGATACAAAGACAAGCAACACCTCAACAATTAGAGTTTGTTAAATGGTTAAGAAGAATTGCTGATAAAAATAATTTTAGACTAATTTATGAAATTGATGATATTTGTTTTCATGAAGATATACCTGATTATAACAAATATAAGACTGCATTTACCGATCCTAAGATTAGAAATTCAGCTCAAGAAATGATGTCAATTTGCGATGAAATTACTGTAACATGTCCGTTCATGAGAGATTATTATAAGGATAAAACCGGTAATCAAAATGTAACAGTTGTACCGAATTTTATGCCTAAATTTTGGTTAGGTCATTATGAAAATCATAACAGAACGATGGAAAGTTATGATAAGCATAAAAAGAAACCAAGAATCTTATATGCTGGTTCTGGTGCTCATTTCGATACTGAACAGAGGGTTAAATTTAAAGATGACTTTTATCATGTGAATGAAGTTATTAGAAAAACAGTTGATAAATATCAATGGGTATTTTTAGGAGCACATCCACTACCTATTAGAGATTTAGTACAGTCTGGAAAGGTTGAATTCCATCCCTGGAAGAGATTATTTGAGTATGGTCAAGGTTTATACGATTTAAATGTCAATATGGTTGTTGCTCCTTTACAGGATAATACTTTCAATAGAGCTAAATCAGATTTAAAATATATTGAAGCTTGTGCATTAGGTTTACCGATTGCTTGTCAAGACTTATGCACATATGAAAATGCACCAATTAAATTTAGAACTGGTGATGAAATGATTGCTCAAATTGAAACTACGTTAAAAGATAGAAAACGTTATAAAGCTTTATGTAGAAAAGCAAGACAATATGCTGATACCCGATGGTTAGAGGATGATAAAAATATCGATTGTTATACAGAATTATATCAATATAATGTAGGTGACCCAAAAAGAATTAATTTAGGTAGATATAATTAGGAACTGTGATATAATCATTGGGTGAGTTATCGTAATATATACTATGATCCCCGTGAAAGATGTATTAATTTATTTACCTGGGATACCGATGGTAAAAGAATTAAAGTAACAACGTCTTATGATCCTTATCTTTATGTTGAGGGTAAAGGTGAATATGAATCTATATTTGGTACTAAGCTAATTAAAAAGAGTTTTAGAACTCAATATGATAGATTCAAATATATTAAAGATACTGGAATTAAAAGGGTATTTGAAAACCAACCTGCTGTCCAGCAATACTTAATTGATACATTTTGGAAAGTTAATGAAACGTCTGATTTTAGTAAAAACCCCATTAAAGTGATGTTCTTGGATATCGAGACTTATTCACCAGATGAGTTTCCTAATCCTCAAGACCCGACCCATACCTGTAATGTTATTACTTGTTTTGATTCTTTAAATCGTCATTACCATACGTTTGGTTTGGGCGAATTTAATAATAAAGATAAAGATGTAACTTATGTTAAATGCTCTTCTGAAAGAGAGTTATTTATGAAGTTTATTGAGTATGTTGAAAAAGATTATCCTGATATTATGTCAGGTTGGAATAGTGAGTTTTTTGATTTACCTTATATCTTAAATAGGTGTACTCGTATACTTGGTGAGGAATGGACTAATAGAATATCACCATCAGGTAAGGTTTATAGTAGAACAATACGTGGTCAGTTTGGTCAAGAACAGCAACGTTGGTACGTTGAAGGTATTTCATTGATTGACTATTTAGATGTATATAAACGTTTCTCGGTTGGTGTTAAAGAAAGTTATAAACTTGATGCAATTGGTGAAGCTGAGTTAGGTGAAAAGAAAGTAGATTTCGGTAATATGAATCTTGCAACTCTTGCTGATACTGATTGGCAAACGTTTGTTGAATATAATATTCAAGACGTTAGACTACTAACTAACTTAGAAGATAAACTAAAGTATACAGAACTGATTAAGATGTTAGCTTATGTAGGTTTAACTACCTTTGAAGCTGCTATGGGATCTCTATCGGTAATTAATGGTGCAACTGCTGTTATATCAAGAAAGCGTGGTCAATGTGTACCTTCATTTATTAGGAATGCAGATACTGGTAAAAACCCCGGGGCGTATGTTGGTGAACCTTTAAAAGGTTTTCAAGAAAATATTATATCGTTTGATGCTAATTCTCTATATCCGAATGTGATGATATCTCTTAATATGTCTCCGGAAACTAAAGTAGGTAAAATCGAAGATAAAAATAATAATGAAATAGTTATACGGCATGCTAATGGCCAGGTCTTTACTTTAACACATGAAAAGTTTTTAAAGTTCTGTAAAAAGGAAGAGATAGCTATTAGTAAGGCAAATGTACTATTTACACAAAAATTTAAAGGGGTAATGCCAGAAATTTTAGATTATTATTATGATAAGAGAGTTGCAGTTAAAACTAAACTCGGTAAACTCAAAAGAGAGTATAGTAAAAATAAAAATAAAGAACTTAAATTTGAGATAGAACAATTAGATGCTAAGCAGTTATGTATTAAAGTTTTGATTAATTCTATTTACGGTTACTTTGGTAACAAGCATGCACCTTTTGGTGATGATGATATTGCAGCATCAATTACACTGACAGGTCAAGCGGTTATTAAACAATCAAATGAATTACTGAAAAAATATATAAAGGAAAAAACTAACATCGAGGATGAAAAAACTCTTAATGATTGTATCATATATAACGATACCGATAGTAGTTATATTTCAGTGAAACCTCTTGTTAAAGCAGGTTTAACTTTTACTGACGAAAATGGTAAGTTAACTCAAGACTTTCATAATGAGGTGCAGAATATTGAAGACTTCTTAAATGCTGAAATTAAAATATGGGGTGGTAAAAACTTAAATTCTAAAGACTGTAGATTTATCTTTAAACGAGAAGTAATTGCTGATACCGGTATATTTTTACAGAAGAAACGCTACGTTATGCATATTTTAGATGATGAAGGTATACCAATGGATAAGTACAAGTATACTGGAGTTGAGGTTGTTAGGAGTACAATGCCCGATGCTATTAAACCTCACGTTAAAGATATAATTGAAACAATGTTATCCACTCAAAATATAGCTAAAACTAATGCTGTACTGGATAAGACGTATAAAATATTTAAAGACTTACCAGTTGAAGATATTACCTTTGTATCTGGCTTGAAAGGTTATGAAAAATATGCAGGTCAATGCGATGGTTGGAAGACTGCAAAAGGCATGCCTATTCATGTAAAAGCTGCTTATTACCATAATATGTTACTAAAAAAGTTTGATATAGAAAAGAAGTATGAAACTATTAGTTCAGGAGATAAAGTTAGATACTTTTACTTACAACAACCTAACCCGTATAATTTACCAAGCTTAGCATATAAGTATTATTACCCGGAAGAATTTAAAAAGATATTTCATGTTGATTATGATAAAATGTTTGAAAAAAATCTATATGCAGTTATTGAAAGATTTTATGATAATGTTAAATGGGCTATTCAAAAGCCTGGCAATGCAGTGATGACAAACTTATTTGATCTTTTAAGTTGATATACCATTATTATAATATAAAATATATACATGGAAGAAAAAAATTATATTACATTTATTGATAACGCAGGTCGCGCTGTTTTTACAGAGGTTGAAAAAGAAACCTCTGAAGAATTGGTCGCAAAAAATCCAGTTATGATTATTGTTCAGCAAGGTGAGCAAGGTCAAATGGCTGTCCAATTATTTCCTTTGTTTTTTCAAGAATTTATTACACCTGATAGTAATGAATCACGTGATAATTACTTCACGTATAGAAAGAGTAATATCGCTGTTGGTACAGGATTTTCAATTGAAAGTCGTATTGTTGAACAATACAAAAAAATTGTCAACCCAACTTTAGTACCAAATGCACCCGCAGCGGGTAATAATGAAGAGCCAGAAGTTATTAAGCTTTTCGACGAAGAATAAAATAATAAAATAATAAAATAATAAAACCTCTCAGATTTATCTGAGAGGTTTCCTATGATTATAACTCAAGAAATATTTGATTATAGAAGGAACGGTTATATAATAGTAGTATATGAGTAAAGAAATTGATGATATTTTATCTGTAATTGATAAATCTAATCCATATGCATCTTTCTTAAATGAAAGTGCTATTAGCAATGTAGATGGTTGGTTAGATACGGGTTCGATGGTACTTAACGGTATTGTTTCAGGTTCACTTTTTGGTGGTATTCCAAAAAATAGAATGACTCTTTTAGCTGGTCCTAGTATGACCGGCAAGTCATTCATCCTTCAGAAGATTTTAGCTAACGCTCAAAAGGAAGGTCTAATTCCAGTTATTTTTGATAGTGAAAACGCTATTGATAAAGACGGTGCAGAAGCTCTTGGACTAGATGTTAGTAAAGTTAAATATGTACCGGTTTTTAGTATCGAAGAATGTCGTAATACTATTTTTGACTTCTTAACTAAAGTGAAAGAAAATGGTCAAGAAGGTAAATTTATTATAGCTATTGATTCATTGGGTAATATGGAAAGTCAATTGCAGATTAATCGTCAGACTAAAGGTAATGTAAGTGCTGATATGGGTAGTAGAGCTAAAGCTATGAAATCTTTATTACGTACCTTGACTCAGTTATCAGGATTAACTAAAACTACTATTTTAGCTACTAATCATATCTATGAGGATCCAGCTGCATTATTTCCTTCTTTAGTTAAAGCAATGCCTGGTGGTACTGCTACTGTTTACCTTCCTTCAGTTACTATTCAACTAGCTCGTAAGCCTGTTAAAGAAGATAAAAATACAGACGGTAAACTAGCAGTTGGTCAAAAGAATTATTCAGGTGTTATTCTACGAGCATTAACTGTAAAGAATCGTTTCGTAAAGCAATACTTGCAAGGTGAAATGTATCTATCTTTTGATAAGGGTCTAAATAAGTATTACGGGTTATTAGATCTTGCAGTAGGTTTAGGAGCAGTAATACAAACTGGTTCTACTTATACATTACCAGATGGTAAGAAACTTGGGTATTATAGTAAGTGGAAAGATGATACGGAACTGTGGGATAACACTATTATACCTGTAGTAGAAGAAAAAATTAAACAAGAATGGAAGTATAGTAATAAATCTGATGAAGATGAAATTATACCAGATGAAGTAGAAGAGAATGGGTAATAAAATTATAACAGCTAAATGGTGCGGACCTTGTAAATTATTAAGAAAAGAAATAGCAGAAGCTAAAATTGAAGTTGAATATATAGACGCAGATCAAAATAAAGAGTTTTGTTCTAAGAACGGTATTAAGTCTATACCAACTTTAATTACCGAAAATGGTGATATAGTTACTTCTTATTCAGAGATTATAGAAAAATTGAATATAAAATTATTAAATGATAAAGAAAAATAAAATAGTAATTACCCTTAGCGGTGGCGCTGATTCGTCTGTTTTACTCTATAAAGCAGCTGAGGAATATAAACAAGTACATACAGTGACGTTTGATTACGGTCAACGTCATAGTAAAGAGTTAGAAGCAGCTGAAAAGCAATTAGTAAATGCTAAGCATGAATTCCCTAGTGTTATATTTACCAATAAATTATTAGACGTTACTTATATTAAGGATATAGCTGATACGTCTTCTCTTACTAATGATAATATAGATACACCTGATGTAAAAGATATAATGGGTGAGGCACAACCTAAATCATATGTACCATTTCGTAATTTAATGTTTCTAAGTATATTATTATCATATGCAGAAAAAATGGAAGCTGATGAAGTATGGTACGGCGCAGCAGAAGCTGATAGTCTTGCTGGTTATTGGGATGGCTCGATACAGTTTGTAGACAAGATGAATGATATATGTATGCTTAACCGTGAAGTAGATGTAAGGGTGAGAGCTCCTCTACTTAAAATGAGTAAAAAGGAGATTATTCTAAATGGTGTGGAGCTTGGAGTAGATTTTGCTGATACATATACATGTTATTCTGGTGAATATCCATGCGATGCAAATAGTGCAAGTAGTGCTCTTAGATTAAAAGGCTTTGTCGATGCTAAGCTAAAAGATCCTCTTTTATATAAACAGCAAGATAAGCTAGACGCTGTGTATGAAAAGAATGATTGTATATCAATTGTAAAATAAGTAAAAAAAAAGGTATGAAATATTTCATACCTTTTTTTATTTGT
>Ga0228669_1000144_pt1 | contig 45084 bp, 47 predicted proteins | sample 84DmetaG_FD_182700 | JGI IMG/M metagenome (GOLD analysis project Ga0228669, IMG submission 182700) | Seawater microbial communities from Monterey Bay, California, United States - 84D | ecosystem: Environmental > Aquatic > Marine > Coastal | place: USA: California | collected 2016-10-11 | reverse complement strand
TGCACAAATCAAAAATGGACATTTTATAAATGTCCATTTTTTCAAATCGTAGCCATTTCTTTTTTGACTTTTTTTGACCTTTTTGTCTTTTCAGCGTAAACCTATTTAATTTAAGAATTAGTATTAATAGTAGTAGTATGTGAACTAATAATCTTTGATAACTCTATAATTTTATCTTGTTGTTCGGTCATTCTCTGTTGCTGTTCTGTCATTCTCTTATGTTGTTCTACCATCATCTCCTTAAATTCTTGGTTTTGTTTCAGTAACTCTATTACTAAGGATGAATCTACTGGGGGTGGGATTTGGGTTAGAACGGGTTCTACATATTTACATTTATTACGATGTTTCCATAACCCGGAACGAGAATTGAATTGTTTACTGCAATTACCACATACAAAAGACAAATGGGTAATATTAGTTCCACTCATTTCCCGAACATGTTTTCGTGTCAGTAAATGACGATTATAATCTTTTTTGTTTTGGGTTTCAAAACAACATTTATCACAAGTAAATTTCCATGAACGTATTGAATCGTCTCCATTTTTAGATTCGTCCGTAGTTAAACATTCATGTTTGATAACATTTGTACGATGTGTGTTAGTAGTGTTATGTATATCCAATAGATTATTCGAACCAAAATAAACATCACATACTTTACAATGAGGGCGTTCATGTGGCGGTGTATATTTCATCAGTTTAGGTTTCGGTTTTGGTAAAGGCTCTATACTATTAAGAGTTGCTTTATAATCTTCAAAATAGGATTGCTCCAGTTTTTTAGCTGCATATAAATCATCACAATTATGAAACGCAATTATTTCCATCATCCAATTGTCCCACCCCATATTATCTCGTATAGTCTTGTATAATTTGCAATTGTAATTCGACGATTTATTATTTTTGCAACCTTGCTTATGTGCGTATTTTCTCTGAACGAAATTGGTAGTATGTCCTATATATAGGTCATCTATAGATGCGTCTTTACAATAAATTTTGTAAAATATCGTATTTGAATAATCAATATCAACCTTAGGCATCTTATATGTAGTTATATGTTACAGTGTTTATATTATTTTAGACTATATAAGATAATATATTAAGCATGACCTATTACCGCACAATCAAACCGTTTACCAGCATGTCCGGTAGTAAGTGAATCATCATGTTCGCCTTTCCCAAGGTCGTCTTCGTCAACATGAATGATAATAGACCTTCCAAAAATGGAAAATTTCCCATATAGGGTAATTTTGTCGGTAGATATATGAGTTTTGACTTCTCCAGCATCATTAGCTACTATGTTTCCTAAATCACCAGCGTGACTATTCTCCCCATGTAATCCCCCGTGTGTTTTATTATGTGGATTCCAATGTCCTTTACATTCCGAGCAATCTTTCTTTAACAAGTTCCCTTTTTCATGAATATGAAACCCGTGTTTACCTGGAGATAAATGTTTGACATGTACGTTAATTTTAACAGGGGATTGACTATCATCTTGATAAAATGTAACATACCCTCCTTCCAATTTACCTTGAAATACTGCTATACCTTGCATATTGGTTTATACTATATATCTATAATTTCTTCAAAAATAATACATATACATCGTTCATCTATTCTAATCAAAGTGTGGTATTTATGTATGAAGTCAATATCAGTAGATTTAACTCCGAAGAAAACAAAAGAAGAAATCGAAGAAGAAAAACATATAAGAGAACAAGAAAAGAAATCAAAGAAGCAACAAAAACGTGTTGTAACAAACCATAAAAAATGGGAATTTACAGAAGAAGAATTACAATGTTCTCAACAACTCCAATATATAATGCAAATAGAAGATGAAAAAGAGAAAAACACAAAACAATACAAGTGTATTTCCGAGAGCTTTAGACAAAAACTAAGTAGTTATCGTAGTCAAGACATTCAAAAGGACCGTTATTCCGAAGAAAATTTTACAGATATAGAGAACATTATAGAATTATTACAAGAATCGGGCAATATATGTTATTATTGTAGAGAATCAGTCAATGTTCTCTATGAATATGTGCGCGATCCGAAGCAATGGACGCTTGAGCGAATAGATAATAGTATAGGTCATAACAAAGGAAATTTAATGATAGCATGTCTAAAATGTAATTTAGGTAGGAGAACAATGCATCAAGAAAGATATGTGTTTACAAAACAATTAAATATAGTGAAAAAAGAATAACAATGAAACTGATATATAAACATGTGTACAATTGTTCTCAATGTCAGATATAAATAATAGTATTGAGAACAATCGTAAGAATATTATCAATAAATTGGACTATTTTTATAGAACGAATAAAATACCTCATTTAATATTTCATGGTGAATCAGGTTCTGGAAAGCGTTATATAGTAGATGAATTTATACAAAAAATATACAACCAAGATAGACAAAAGATAAAACAGAACGTAATGATTGTAAATTGTGCTCACGGTAAAGGTATAAAATTTATACGTGATGAATTGAAGTTTTTTGCGAAGACAAATATGAGGTCAGATTCAGGTGCGTCTTTTAAAACAATTGTATTGATTAATGCCGATTTCTTAACAATAGACGCTCAATCCGCACTAAGGCGATGTATAGAATTGTTTAGTCATACTACCCGTTTTTTCATTATTGTAGAGAACAAACACAAATTATTGAATCCAATATTATCTCGTTTTTGTGAATTATATGTTCCTGAATATGTAAAAGACAGTAAAATCTAAAATTTACATCAACATTTTATAAAAGAACATATAAACCATGTATCTAATACAAACGAATGGTTAGACACCCATTTAAACCCCGCTGATATAAACGAACATGTTGAGTTAATGGATTTTTCTGACAAATTTTACCAAGAAGGTTTGTCTTGTATTGATTTTATAGAATGGGTGAAATATACAGATACATTATCGGATACAAAAAAGAATGAATTAACCATATGTTTTAATACTATAAAATCCGAATTTAGAAATGAGAAACTATTGCTGTTATATTTGTTAGATTATTTGTATTTACGTTTAAACCCAACCTTAAAAAGTGTGTTAACAATATAATTAGATGGACGATTTTGTTTTATCCAACTTACAAGAATCAAGAAATGAATGGTGTAGTCGTTTAGTAAGTATTTTCACACCTTTAATTTTAGGGGGTATAAAATCATTATTTAATGAATCATGGAAATTGTGTATTGATAATGATGAACCAAACAAATATTTAATGACATTCCAAAATCTATTATCAAGGATTCCCAAATGGAATAATGAAATAATCGAGGATGAACGAAAACGCATAATTGAACGTAGTGGTTGTAATTATTTAGAAGATTTGATAACTTGCGTCCATATTATTCAACTCAAAGTTCTTACGTGTATACGAGTAGGAAATAAGCAAAAGAAGATAGATATATCAATTCCTAAGTTGGATAGCTTTATTCACAAGGTATATATCAATGTAGCACGAAAGGTATATTCAAATGTGTATTTGTTCGATAAGAATATAAGCCCATTACAATTACAAAAGAACAATCGCGAACTGGAAAGCATAATACAAGAGTGTATTTTAATTTCAATTCGCGAAAGCATTCCAACGGAAGCTATTATTCGTGCTTATATGGATGAAAGTGTCGAACAAGAAGAGGAGGTAATTATAGAGGATGTAAATGAAGAAGAAAAAGAAGCAGAAGAAATTACAGTCCCTACACCACAATCTGAATCAATAAATGATATTGATGAAGTAGTACCTGAAGTTGTACCCGCAATTAAAAATGTAGATGAAGAAGCCGTTGTAACAAAGTTATCTTTTAACGACATGGATGCTATATTAGATGAGTCTGATAACGTAAAAACAATAGAAGCTCCCAAATCAATCGAAAGATTAGAAGAAATCAGTACGGAACGTGCTTTTCAAAGACAATTAGAAGAAGAATCGGATGATGAACGTATCCAAATATCAACCGAACAAGTAGATTTACGAGACTTTGATGAGCTTGGTTCTACCCATTCGGTTCAGAAGGTCGATGACAGTATTATTTTAGATGGTATCGAAGAATTAGTATAATTTAGGCGTATTCGTCTGTTTACAAATAAAAAAATGACAAAAAATTATATTAGTAATGGAAAAAGCCTTTATACTATCTTTATTTATAACCGGTGTCTTTTTTGTATCCAAACTAATTGATATGAAATATATCAGCAAAGAATGGAAACCAATGAAGACTGTTATTCGCGAATCCTTATTTGTATTGGTCTCAAGCATCCTTTCAGTAGTCGTATTTTTTCTTACAAACGGTAAGATGAGTGAATTTTTTGATATTTTAACCGAAAGTAAAACGTTAAAGCCTTCTGCGACTGAAGTATTTACAGGTGAACCAGGATTCTAATTACACTATAAGTAAAATTGATTACTTATAGTTTATAAAAATGTAGACATACTATAAAATGAGTGCGATTCAACATATAAACAAGTTTAAAAAGGAGGGTATAAATGCTCTTGAGAATATACCAGAACAAAGGTACGTTACAATAATACAGAAGGCAAATGATGAATATTATAACAATAAACCATTAATGACTGATAATGAATTCGATATTGTAAAGGAATATTTCGAGAAGAAGTTCCCAAATAATCCAGTTTTACAGACTATTGGTGCCCCAATCACCAAAAACAAAGTGTCGTTGCCTTATAATATGCCTTCAATGGATAAAATAAAACCCGATACGGATGCGTTGGTTAAATGGATGAAAAAATACACTGGAAATTACGTATTATCATGTAAATTAGATGGAGTTAGTGGAATGTATACAACTGAAAACAATACACAAAAGTTATATACGCGTGGAGACGGAACAATCGGTCAAGATATAACTCATTTACTTCCTATGTTAAACTTACCCAAGCATGAAAATATAGTAATTCGTGGTGAATTTATAATATCAAAGACAAAATTCGAAGAAAAATATAAATCAAGATTTGCGAATCCCAGAAACTTGGTAGCAGGTATAATAAACAGTAAAACGATCGATAACAAAATAAATGATATGGATTTTGTAGCATATGAAGTAATAAAACCAGTATTGTGCCCCAGCGACCAAATGAAGTTGTTAGAAAAATACGGATTTAATACTGTTCGAAATTTACAGATGGCAACATTAACCAATGAATTATTATCACAGTTATTAATTGATTGGAGAAGTAATTATGAATATGAAATAGATGGTATCATTGTATCAAATAATAAAAAATATGCTCGTACCGAAAAAAATCCCGAACATTCATTTGCGTTTAAGATGGTAATATCAGACCAAGTAGCGGAAGCAAAAGTGGTAGATGTAATATGGAATGCAAGTAAGAGTGGATATTTAAAACCACGTGTTCGTATTGAACCAATTAATATTGGTGGCGTAAAGATTGAATATGCTACTGGATTTAATGGAAAATTCATAGAAAGTAATAAGATAGGTATTGGTGCTGTAATTCAACTCATTCGAAGTGGTGATGTAATTCCATATATCAAGTCCGTAACTACAGAAGCCGAAATGGCAAAAATGCCAGATGTTCCTTATCATTGGAACGAAACAAATGTAGATATAATATTAGATAACATTGATGATGACACCACAGTTAAAGAGAAAAATATAACAAGTTTCTTTGTAGGTATTCAAGTCGAAGGATTATCGACAGGAAATGTAAAAAGATTAATGAATGCGGGTTATGATTCGACCCTAAAAATAATTCATATGAAAAAAGAAGAATATGAAGGAATTGAGGGATTCCAGACAAAAATGATAAACAAAATCTATAATGGAATACAAGAAAGATTGAAAGAATCTACATTAGTAGAAATAATAGCAGCATCTAATCTTCTTGGACGCGGTATAGGAAAGCGTAAATTAGAACCAATCTTTGAAAAATATCCAAACCTATTTACACTATTAATCTCAAATGAAGAGTTAAAAGTAATGTTACTATCAGTAAATGGTATAGGAGAAGAAAATGCGAGAAGTATAGTAGAAAATATGAAGAAAATGAAGACGTTTTTGGCAGAGGCAAATTTATTATATAAGTTATGTAACGAACAATCAAAACAAACTATTAAAACGAAAAAATCTCAAGTAGAAGACCATATTTTGAATGGAAAAAACATAGTAATGACAAAGGTAAGAGACGCAAACATAATATCTGAATTATCTAAATATGGTGGAAAGTTAGAGAATACCATTACAAAAAACACATTTGTCCTAATTACAAAAAGTCATGATGATGTATCCTCGAAAACAAAAAAGGCAAACGAATTGGGGATTCCGATAATGACACCATTAGAATTCACAAAAAAATATCTATAATTATCGTTTCATTGTATGTGTTCTTGGTGGTATAAGAAACACATCATTGTCTTTGGAAAATCTAACCGATTTTTTATTGGTATTATTATGCGTTATAGTTGGAAATGTTGGACCAAATAATGTACGGACTGATGGAGACATTTGTTTGATACAATACATGTTTGGTTTACAATATACTCACAAAAACATATACTATGAAGTTTATGTTTTTCAAATAATTAGAAATATTTTGGTAGGCGATTTACATCCATTACATGTTCTCCTACTTCCTTTTCATGAATGATAAATTGATGAAAGAACGGATATTGTAGTTGTTCTTGAGGTGTGTGTTTATGAACTGTACGTGCTATCATTTTATATAATTTAAAATCTGGATAACGCTCGTCTCCATTTTTCTTGTATAATACATTTTTGTTATTGTCGTCTAAACACCATCTATATATAGTTTTTTGTAAATCGTCGTAATCATCATACTCCAAATGTTCTGGAATGATAAAATCATAAATAGAACATCCCAGACGACATAAATCAAAACTCATGTTTGGTTCGAGTCTGGCTTTTTTGTTATTAAAAAATGGCTCACAATTATATTGTGTATCCGCGTCCCCACCAGGTCCGAAACTATCCGAACAATAGGTAGTACCATTAAAACGATATATGCTTCTTCCAAAGTCAATTATTTTATATATTCTGCCATATGTAGGTACCTTGTATACAATGTTCTCAAATTTATAAAATAAATACGGTATATCTGTTTCGATATACATAATATTATTTGTGTGAAGGTCATTATGTGTAAATGAAAACATCTTTTGGTATATAATAAGAGACATGACTACTTGAAATAGAGCACTGGATGTATTTTCCAAAGTCGCACTTCCAGACGTAAATAGGTCATCGAACGTACCATCGCATTTTTCAAGGCATATCATTTGAACGGGATAGTTATTAATGTATACGTATTGGTCTTCTTGTATACTACATGTACTATCATCGTTAGATGTATCTGTAGTGGTTTCCCAATCACTTTCATCATCCTCATCTGAATCAGTCGTATATGCGATAGAACTATTATCATCACTTGATTGTCCGTCGTCGACGGAATCCTCAACTTTTGAATTATCTACGTTAAGTTTGTTCTCATATACAATACAATTATCAAGAGTTAAATCATTAATATTATCAATATCATCAATGTCAGTTAAAGACTCTGCGATAGAAACGGCCGAAATGTTATGATTTGTTTTAGAGATATATAACTTAGGTCGTTGTTTTCGCGAATCATCATTTGGATATTGGTCTATATCTACATTTTGAAGCGTAAATAGATGATTATTATTGTTATTAAAGAATGGCGATTCGGTTAAGTAATCAATATCATCTGACACATCATATTTATATTTCTGTTGAATTCCAAGAAAAGAACCATAGAAATCCAAACAGTTTATTATATTATGATTTTGTAGAGTCATACTACTCAAATAATAGAAAAATGTATCAATATAAGCACAATTGTGTTGTGAACTAATTTTAGAAATTACATTATGCGAACTATCATTAGAAACGCAATTAGCTACAGGTAAATTATTTAATAGTTCTGAATCGTTTTCATATTTTCCTATCATATAACGTAGTGGGTCTAACAATGGAGAATATTTGAAGAAAATATCTGTGTCATGTTCTATGTCTGACATATCAATAACTAAATGAGGATTTACGAAATGTTTATAGTGATTTAACTGAATCATATTATAATTTTTATTAGAAAGAGTAAATAACTTATCATAAATAGGGTTATATTTTTGTAGTTTATCAATACAAAATGGATTATATCCAATTTGTACGTCATCCGTAGAAGGAATATAATTATTCTCTAAAGAAACAATATCAATAGGGTGACTCTTATAATAACCAATTGAAAATTTATTATCCATCATATACAACTTTTACTATAAGTATTTAATACATTTTTATGCTTAAATACAAACCAATTCATCCTGTAAATTACAAATGCGATCACAATCTCGTTTGAATTACTTTAGAATAATATAATATTAAAGTATTGTAAAGGAAATGAGTTTGGAATTAAAAAAATTTAATATGCGTGAAATCACATTCAAACCAGATGAAAATAAAGGTCCAGTAATTGTTATGATAGGAAGACGTGATACAGGTAAATCGTTTTTAGTAAGAGATTTGTTATTTTATCACCAGGATATTCCAGTTGGTACTGTAATGTCTGGAACTGAAGCCGGTAATGGTTTTTATGCCGCTCATGTACCTAAGTTATTCATTCATGAAGAATATAACACCGTTTTAATTGAAAATGTCTTAAGACGTCAAAAGACAGTGTTAAAACAGGTAAATAAAGAAATAGAACAGCATAAAAAATCAAAGATAGATCCGAGATGTTTTACAATTTTAGATGATTGTTTATACGATCAATCATGGACACGTGATAAAATGATGAGATTATTATTTATGAATGGACGTCATTGGAAGATTATGTTGATAATTACAATGCAGTATCCATTGGGTATTCCTCCAAATTTAAGAACAAATATTGATTATGTGTTTCTTTTACGAGAACCGTATTTAACAAATCGTAAGAGAATTTGGGAAAATTATGCGAGTATGTTTCCTACACTGGAATCTTTTTGTAGTGTAATGGATCAGACAACTGAAAATTACGAATGTTTGGTTATCAATAATAATGCGAAATCGAATAAATTAAACGACCAAATTTTTTGGTATAAAGCAGAAAACCATCCTCCATTTAGATTAGGAGCAAATGAATTTTGGGAAATGTCAAAGAAATTAGGGTCTGATGATGAAGATGAAGCATATGACCCAAATAAAGCCAAAAAGAATAAGGGTCCTGCAATCAATGTAAAAAAGAGTAAATGGTAAGATAATATATTTATGTAAATTTGTAAATATATTATACACATTGGTTATGGGTCATATAGACTTTCGTCAATTTCAATCTCATCATCTGAATCAAAATAATCAGTATCATATAAGTCATCTGTTGGGATATCTGTTTCGCGAATAAGTTGGTCTAATCTGACTGAAAATTCTTCACTAAATACAAGAGTTGTATTATTACTGATATCATTAATTGAATCACCGTCCAACGTATCGTCGTCTACAATATCATATTTTGTAGAAGATTTTACATATAATACTGGTTCAGTCCTACCATTAGGAGTAATAAATGACGTATATTTTTTTCTATTCTTAAATACAAAGATTTTTCTGCCAAATCCAGGACATTTCTGAATAATATCATTCCCTTTTTCTGACATAAGTTTATAATTTGAGACTCGTTTACTAAGGTCAAAATTGTATTTATAATGAAGATAATTGGTTACAGCTGATTTAAATGTATTGATTAAAATATCGTTTGGAAAATCATCGTCAATATCCAGTTCTATAAAAAATTCACTAATCATGTCATAAATACTCTCTACAATCTCGTCTTCATCTTCATTATCAACAAATTGTTTGATATATGTATCTCTGATAATGAGTTTATGATTTCCTCCAAATATCTCGATATTGAACTCAGATAAAAATAATTTTTGTATTATATCTGGAACAACTGAGAATCGTTCTTTCATATAAAAATAAATATTATACAAGTTACTCTTTGAAAATACAACACCACTATATGGATTCTTTGGACTGAGTGGTTCTGAATGAAACATGGGTGAGTTACAAATTGCTGCGATTATAATATGTGAAAGGTCTTGTAATGTAAATATATACATACAATTATTTTCATATAACTGTATTACATTTCGTTGGGTTATTGAGATGGGTGCCAAGAATAAATCATGGTCTACCTTATTTTTCGAATATCGTTGTTTAATCCGTTTCGCAAAATTAGCAAAAGCCCAATATATCTTTTGAATCTTACTAAAAAAATCTAAAAATAAAGTTTGATTTTCCGATGAAACTAAAAAGGTATCACACAAGTTTTTATTGAGTCCTTTGAATTTTGGTTCATTTGATAATACAAATACACATTTCATAAAATTAATATGTAAATCCATTTGATTATCAAAAATATGTTCCATATATGAAATGCGACGAATCGAATCATCCAAATGAGTACCAATTGTTTGATACGTATCGGTATTAATATCGTGTTCGTATTTTACATCACATATAAACAATTTATGTGCTATATAGGTAAATGTTTTCATGTTATCTATGTAATAGACAACAAAATATTTATATCTTTTCAATATAATATATAACCTTATAATGTTGAAAATCGCTCATCGTGGATATTCAGCCAAATATAAAGACAATTCAATAGATGCGTTTATAGGTGCTATAGAAGAAGGTTTTGATATGATCGAACTGGATATACAATTATGTAAAAACGATGATATCGTAATATTCCACGATAATATAATTCATGATAAAGAAATAATAAATATGACTTTAACAGAAGTAGAAGAAATAGGTATAATATCATTGAATACTTTTTGTAGAATAATTGATACATCTCATATTGAAGTATATTTAGACCTAAAAGGCTCAGTTAAAATCGCAGAAAAGTTAATAGAGTTTATACATAAAAATCCAAATGATGTTTATTTACCAAATGTATTGATAGCCAGTTTCAATCGGAATATGTTACATATAATTAAAAAGAGCAATCTTCAAGTAAGATTAGGATACATTACAAACAGTAATTATTCAGAACACGAATGGAATATGCTAACATATATAGTAGATTTCGTGAGTATGTCAGTAGACCAATTAAATCATGAAACTATTCGTTATTTACATAACTTACATAAGACCGTGTTTACATATACATGTCATAATATGAATGAGTTGAATTATATACAACAATTTGATATTGATGGCATAGTATCAAATATAGCGATTGAATAAATTATCAATAATAGTTTATTCAATAGTCAATGTAATATTGTCAATAACTTAATCTGCCTTTTTACTGTCATCTGTAATATCAAGTTCGTCTGTTAACTTGGCAGATTCAGCTGTATTTACATCACGTGATTCAAAATCAACGTTTTCGGGAACACCATTTAGATTACCTTCTTCATCGATGGATTGTGTAAGAACATTACCACTTGCTTTAGCCTTTTCTACATTCTCCATTATAGCCTTCTTTTTTGTCTCACGAACACGCTCTTCAAATTCCTTTTTAGCAAGTTCTTCGTTCTTCATTTTCTCTGAGTGTAATGCGTTAAGTTCATCCTCCATATGCTCTACACGTCCGGTTTTGTATGCATCTGGGTCCCATGGAATCCATACACCAACAGGACCAACATAAATATCATGATTTGGGTCACTTTCACGGAGTTTTTTACATTTTTCCTCTGCTTCATCTTGATTCCCAAATACGCCACGTATTTTAAGACCACGTACTGATGTTTGGAACGCATGTTCGCGATTGAATTGTTCGTTTAGCTTATCCTCTTGTTTATCTAAGAAGTTCTTGTAATCATCTTCAATACCACTTTTCTTTAATTTATCGGATTCTTCTTTCACAAAATCATTAAAATCACCGATTAATGTCTCCACATTAATGTTATGTTTATATGAGATGAAATGGATGAATTCAAAATATCTTTCCATAGATTTAGAGAATTCCCAGTTCTTGATGAACTGATTGAATAGATATACTTCACGTTTTTGTAGTATTTTTTCGGGAGACACGAATGACATACATGCGAACTTTTGCCCGGCAATAGCCTGGTCTTCATCGCACAAATCGACATATTTAGAGTTCACTGAACCATCCGCATTCATTTTCTTTTCGTATCCAGACATTTTAGGAATATACAAAATATAGTGTTGATTATTTAAGTGATTTCAAGTATTATTATTAAATTATTATATTTTTTTGTTAGGGTATAATATAAACATAATGTTTGATTTAAACGAGTTAGTTAAACGTGCTATTAAGTACTTGATTGAAGGTTTAGTTGTTGCACTTGCTGCTTTTGCTATTCCAAAGAAACAGCTTAATGTTGAGGAAATTATTATTATTGCCTTAACCGCAGCTGCTACATTTAGTATTCTTGATGTCTTCATCCCAGCAATGGGTTCTTCTGCCCGTGGTGGTGCTGGTTTCGGTATTGGTGCTAACTTAGTTGGTGGTCTTAAGATGGCTGCATAAATAATATAATTTTATTGAAATAACTATATAATTCAATAAAATATTAGTGATAGAACAGAGTATAAAAAGATGTATAATATATATTATAATGGATACACCTACAACACAAGAATTAAACGATGAAATCAACGCACTCCGTCAACAAGTCATTACATTAAAAACTCGTCTTGCAAAATATACAAATAATGAAAGACATAAAAAATATTATGAAAACAATAAAGATAAGGTTAAGCAAAACGCAAAGCTATATATAGAGAGATTGAAAGAAGAAAACCCAGAAAAGCTAAAGGAATATCGTAAGAAAGCATATATAAATAGAAAACAAAAGGAAAAAGATTAAGCGTCGTAATATGGATTATCGTGTATTTTCATTCCACAATATTGTTGTGGTTCCTTTTTATAATCAACTGGGCTATGTATACCAGCTTCTTTGGCGCATTCAAGTAAAAATTTAAAATTGCTCCAAAATTCGCTTTTATGTCCTATTGATTTTGTCATTACATGTGATAATTCATGAATGGCTACGAATGTCAATGTACTTTCATCAATCAAATGGTCGTTATCTTGTTTGTCTTTGTTTAAACAAAATGCGACTTTTTCACCTTTGTTCTCGCTATACGCAGTATAACTACTTGTAGGTAGTGTTTCCATTATCTTCTTTGGGTTGAAATTTTGTTGTAATCTTTTCACATTTTCTTTGTCTGGGTATTTATCACCTACATAGGTAACCAACTCTTTACATTTGACCGTAATTTTTGCGAGTAAATCGGCTGCTTTTTCAACATTTTCTCTTTCTCTAACACAATATTTGTTACCATCGACAGTTGATACAATACATGTTAATTGGAAACTTTCATAGTTCTCACGGTATACATAATAACTGGTGCTTAATATGAATCCTATTAAAAAATATCCTAAAACGTCTTCACTTCTCATTATACATAATTGTGATAAAAATACAATTCCATTGAAATATATTATATAACAATAATGTCATATAATATCAATAATATACTTAAGCACCAATCTCTAAAGCTTGACGTGTTGAATCACCTTCAATTGTGCTTTGGTTCCATGGACCGATATCAGCCTTGGCGATAACTGGATCAGAACGAAGTTGAAGATTAGCATTTCTCATAGATTGACCGACAGTATCAAGACCAACGTGGTAACCAGCTTCAAGAAGATCAGGCATTTTTACACCTTCAGTATCAACATTATTAGGGTTTAAATTATTCCACTCACTGTTCTTATCAGCAGGTAATAAATCAGTAGGATTAGCTACAGGTTGAAGAGCATATCCGGCTTCAGTCTTTGCGGAAGAAGGTTTAGGTTCATGAGTAGTTGTGGGTTCCTCTTTATTTTCGACTTCCTTCTCATTGGTACCGTCCTCCATCATATCACGTACCATTTTCATTTGTCCATTATAAGACATTAATCCATAGATAGCGATAACAGAAATGATTATTACTAACATCATCTTGGGTGTAAAAAACTTAGTAAGATTCTTAAACATTTTGTTTATATAAACGCCTGATAAAAAATATTCACACTATCTTGTAAAATATGCTAAAATATTCTTTTATTTATAGTCATCTTCACTATTTATACTTTCCTCATCAATCTCTAAATCACTTGTATCACTATCTATGTCATTCAACATGTATGTATTTTTAATATTCTTTGCTTCTAAATAAGAAGATAGTGCCAATTCTTTCGCAACTCTTGCTTTTTGTCTGGCATCTCTATACATTTGATAATATACTTCATTTGGTTTTTTTAAATTTAGTTTATCGTCGGTAGGTAACTCTTCTAAATTAAATACTACTTCTTCCATTGAATTATCTGTTTCTGTATTATTGTGATTTGAATTCTCAGTTTCAATGGATTCTGTATTTACATCAATACTATCTAAGTCGACGGATTTCCCTAAATTATTTGTATCGTTATCTAATTCTGGTAATATATCAGACTGTTCTATATCAGACTGTTCTATTTCAGATGAAATATCATTTATCAAGTCAGATACAATCTCGTTAGTGATGGTATCATCAGTGGAAATCGTAACATTTTCGGTAGTATCCAAATTATTGACTGTATCAATTGGTTTGATAGAAGATATTTGCGTTTTTGGCTGTATAACGCATTTGTCAAATAATTTGAATTCTTCAGGTCTTAGTGTTAATGATTGTTTCATTTCGAGTTCTATCTGAAAACTTCTTGCCGAACACTTGATACCTTGAATTTCGACAATATTCATCAATTTGGTATTTTCGGTAATTGTCTTGAAATCAACTTGATTCTCATCTTCATCATATATTTTAATAGAAGGTTTATCGAGTGCGGTAGGTATATTTGTTCGTATCAAATAGAATTTACCTGATTTATACACTTTTAATGGTGATGTAAAATAATTTTCAATATCTGCCTTTTCCATATTACCATCAAACCAAGTATCGCGATGGTCGTAAATATATTGAATACAATACTCTTCTAACTTCTCAAACCATTGAATAATATATTCATCTTCATTCGTAAAAAGCATATCAGTGTAATATTTTCTACCATTCTTTACAAATCCATTACGTGTATTACATGTGGGGGGTTGAATATACAGGGGGATATTGTCCTTTTTAAACCGAATAAAGTAATTCCCTCCAGAAATGAGAGTCGGTTTTGAAAGTACTAATTTATCGAAATTAAATTCACGCAACTTTTCATTGGTATCGTAGATTTGTTCCATATTAGTTTGTATGTACTGTTCTCTTTATTATTATTTAATCATTAAACCTTTAGTTTTGTTTTACGTTTGAATTATTAGTATTGTTTCTTTGAAGTTTTTATTACGTAATGAATGCAAAGTTTGCGAGATAGTTGTATATCATTTTTCCAAGATGAGAATATAAAGCGAGATTTAAGAGAAATTGCGAAACCGATACTTGATACAATATACGACGAATTGAATATATACGTTTGGATAATACTGGTTTACAATATATTTTTAGTTTTTATCATTTTAGCGAATTTATTTTTATTGCTTCGTTTATTAAGATATTCAAATAAGGTATCCTATATAGATTAATATGTTCTTTTATAATATAATGGCATCACATAAGACAAATAAACGTTCATATAAAAAACGTACTCCTAAAAGAAAAACACAAAAAGGCGGTGATATCAAAATGTTTGGATACACTTGTACTAAGAACAAAGAAGAACCTGAAGAAGAACCTGAAGTAGAACCTGAAGAAGAACCTGAAGAAGAACCTGAAGTAGAACCTGAAGAAGAACCTGAAGAAGAACCTGAAGAAGAACCTGAAGAAGAACCTGAAGAAGAACCTGAAGAGAACAATGATGGAGTTGACTCCGATGAAGAAGAACAAGGAGGTAAGGGTAAGAAAGGACGCAAATCCAGAAAATCAACAAAAAAAGTACGAAAACCACATAAAAAGAATCGTAAAACAATGAAAAAGAAGGGTAAATCCGCATGGACTACTTTCGTGGTTGATTTATACAGAAAGAATAAACAAAAGAACCCAGTTTATATGTTTAAGAACGCACTAAAAGATGCTGCTAAAATATACAAAAAGTAATACACAAATATAAACAATTAAAAACACAAGTTTAGTAATATTATAACATGGATAATATTACTAACAACAATCAAAGTTTGATAGTCAAACCAAATAAAAACGAACGAGAACTTTTAATCGAACATGTAAAAAACTGGGTTCTTTTAGACCAAAAAATACAAATGATAAACGAAAAAACGAAACAAATCCGAGAATTAAAATCAACAATTACTACTGACATATGTGATTATATCAAACGTAACAACATAACATCAAATATAGGTATTAGTAATGGAGAACTACGAATATACGATAAGAAAGACTATAAACCACTTACATTTACCTATGTAGAAAAATGTTTAAACGAAATTATCAAAGACAAAACTCATGTTGAATATATAATCAAATATTTGAAGGACAATAGAGAAATCACAACTTCGCAAGATATTAAGCGTGTTATGCAAAAATTATAAATATAAATACTATATATAATAATGTTTCCTATAGATACATCTGATTTTCAAGATTATATATTCCGAAAAGATATTACTGGAGATAACGTCGTTGGTGGTTATCCTATTAATAATTTAATAAAGATTGAGAACAATGCGCGGTCCATGTTAGGCGGTTCAAATAGTATAGGAACATCACGATTTGACGGATTAGTAGTTCCAATTGGATTAGCAGTAGATTCAAAGTATATTTTGGGTGGATGTTCTCAATTACCAAATATAAAAATGATAAATAAAGATGAAACAATAGATGACAATTTATTTAATATGTTATTTGGTAAGGTAAAACATAATAACGGAAATAACAAAACAAAGAAAAATAAACGAAAATAAGAAATTTATGTATGGAAATATTCTATATAACCCATTTGACTGGAATTTCGTATAAATATTGTATTATATTAGGGTATATCATATCTAAATTATAGAAGCATTATAATTTAGATAATATCTCGAATAAATTAGCCTAATGACGAGACCAATTACTATTATTAAAAGAATTTAATTGTAATTTATCAGAGTTTTTTTTCCAGTAATCTATTTTCTCTTGTAATTCTTTGTCTTCAGCAGTGAGAGGAATAGGTTGTGATTGCTGTGCTTCTAACCTTTTTAAATCATTTTCTGTGGGGGTAGGTTTTTTACCATAACAATTTACACCAAACTTAATATATGGATTATCAATATAACCACCATTTACACCTGGACGACCACAATTGTTTTTCTTTTTGGGGAATTTTTGTAATTTATCCCAAGTTCCTTTCTGTGTAGGAAAGAATGCCATTTGTCCGTCAGACCAGCCATAATTACACCATTCGGCACCTTTATTGTATGCTGCTTCAATCTGGTCGTAAGTAGCTAATTTAGCGCCAAATGAACTACATACTGCTTGTGCGTCTTCGTAAGAATATTTATTGTTAGAAACATTAAACACTTCATTTTGACATTTTGGTAATTTAACTGTTTCTTCTTCCTCTTCTGGTTGAGATGTTCTTAAATAATCAAGAATATTAATATCAAATGTCTTTTGCATAAACACCACAATCGCATTTAATAATAAACTAATCCATGCAGTACCTTCAATTAATGATATAAAGAAGGGTTTTGTAGAAGATGACATTGGAAGTCTAAATAGATAAACAACAATGTAAAGAGAAATAATAAATAATGGAAGAGCAATGAGATTATTCGAATTTTCTAAAAACAATAATACATTATCATACAGAACAATCATGTCCTCTGTAATTTGTTGTTGGGATTTAGATGTGTAGTATGAAAGAATAAAAATAAATAAGCTTACAAAGAAAATGAAATCCAATGTTCTACCTAAATTAGTTTGAAATTCATCAGGAGTTTTTCCTTTATTAAAAAACGTTCCTAAAACATAATATACTACAATGTAAATAGCTAAAAACCATATTAATACAAACATATTTGATGAATTAAGATACTGGCTTGTTATATTTTTTAATTCACTTGTTTCGGCGGTAGCCTCCTCAGTTTTTTTAGTAGTAGCCTCCTCGGGTTTTTTAGTGGTAGTCTCCTCAGTTTTTTTAGTGGTAGTTCTATTAGTCTCTTCTGTAGTATCCGTATCTTCATCGGATTTGTCAGTTTCGATTCCTTTAGTTACATCTCTTAAATGGGTTTTGGTGTCTTCCTTATACTGTGATTCAGCCGCATTATCATCAATATAATCAGTTTCTGTATTATCTGGATTATAATCAGTAGCCATTCTTGTTTTATACTATATTTATTTATTTTTTTTACGATAAAATAAACAATATGCCATTGATGTAACAACCTTAGAAGGGTCTTCAACCTGTTCTATTATATTATCATTAAAATGAATCCATTTATTACTTGCGTGTTTTACAAACGCAGTATAATGTCCGCCATTTGTACCTCCATTATGATTACATACTCCATATAAATCATATACATATGACTTAGGATTATAACCAAGAACATATTTTGATAAGTCAAGATTATCAACTGGAAAGTCTATCTTTGTATTTATTTTACGTTGTCCGTCTGGAGTAAACCTTTTCAAAACAATAACCAGAATTTTGGGGAAATTCCAGAAAACAACATTTTTTTTAACATCTTGCTTTGTATTTGTTTCTTCGTTAAACCATGCGTTATCTCCTTCAAGAATATCTGGTTTAATAAATAGATTCATACAGTCATATATAGACGACTTTACAATATTTCCTTCCATGATAGGTAAATCCAATATAAAATAAGATTCGGGTTTCAAAACTAATGACTTTTTACCATCAATATCGGTTATTTGATTTACATAGATTCCATAATATAAATCCACGATTTCAGAGTATTCGGTACTATATAAATGTTGAAGCAATTTATAACATTCTACAGCAAGTTTATCAGTCATATTTTCGACATTACCTGATATTTTCATTTTTACCTGACGAGAAATACTTGTATGCATACATTCGATAATAAACATAAAAAATTCAGGCATATCATTTTGATTATATCCCGAAAATAATTCTTTACCTTTCTTGTTAGCAAGTTCATGCATTATATGAATGAATTTTTTGGGTGTTACTACACCATTACCACTCCACATTACATTACGTAATTCATCCCATGCTAATGTTGCTTGACTTTCAATAATATCCGTTTTTAAACATTCTTTATATTTATTTGAATCAAAAAAGTCATTTAGTTCATATGTATGATTTATCATTTGCATACATGCGTTTAAAAAACATGTATTTCCCATATTTTCCATCCCAGTTATTCCATTGTTTTTATATTTAGTTAAATCCATTATAAAAGGTATATAGACATTCCTTTACACCATTTATAATAAATATAATTAATATGAATACTAATTTATTTAATTTACCTAATACACCACGAAATCATACAACAACCAATAATAGTTTAGAAAATAACCAGCGTTCTGTGAATGATATAGTATATTTATATCGTGATATAACTCATGGTATACGGGATGTTATGACTGGATACAACAATGTTATAAATAATTATAATCAAAATATAGCCAGGTATTTATCCACAATTAATGAGTATAGAAATGACGTTAGAACAATGCGTTCACAATTATTTAATGATTTACCACACCAATCCCTCCCGAACGCACCATCAACACCAATTCGTTCATCTCAAAATACCATACCACGACCTCAAGTAAGGCCATATAGAACCCGGTCAACCAATGTATCTACAATGGGTACTACTGAGTCCCGGACATTTTCTTCTCCAGAATCATTATTTTCCAATCTTTTTACATTCCCTATAAATACGGGTGCGCGTAGTTATGAAGACGTTATAGTTTGCCCGACACAACAAGAAATAGACAATGCGATCGAAGTATTTAATTATACTGAAAATGACTCGCAAAATCATCATAGTTGTCCTATTACTATGGAAGAATTTGTTATAAATGATCGTGTTTCAAGAATACGTCATTGCGGGCATACGTTTCGTGAAGAAGCTATAAACAATTGGTTTAGATTAAATGTTAGGTGCCCCGTTTGTAGATATGACATACGCGAATATACAAATAATAATGACACAATGGATGTATCTGGTAATGACACAATGGATGTATCTGGTAATACTATTGATATATCAAGTTCAAATATAAATGCAAACATAAATGATATTACAAATCAATTAACCACTGAACTTACAAATTTGTTAACACAAGCATGGCGAACACAATTACAATCAAATATGAGTGATAATTCCCAAAACCCAATATTTAGTTTTGACATACCAATCACAGTAACAAGCACTTACGAGAATGAATATGATGAGGATGACGACGATGACCTCTAAATAAAAAATATGACAATTATACATTATGTGTCATATTTTTACATGTTATAGAACTGAATCAGTTTACTTAGGCCTGGTAAAGAATGTATCTAATGTTTGAATCCTATTTTTTGTATTGTATATTTTGCTAAGAACTTTATCAAATAATAGAATTTTTATCTTTGCGCTACACATTTTTTCTTTCTTTTTCATGAATGTTTCTAAGTCGTGTCCTTCGGCTTCTAATTTTTGTAAGTCTTTATTAAATGTTTTGATTGCTGAACGTTTATTTTGCATAGTCCATATTTGTTCTAATGCCAATCCAAATAATTGCTGGAGTGGTTTCATTAACTGATTTGTAATATAGTGAGTATAATCAATCTGTAATTTATTTTCTATAATATATTCTGGAGTTTCTATTTTATCTCCCATTAACGCTTTCGGTTTGTCATTTACAACAAATACAAATTTCATTCTGTCTCCTGGTTTTGGTTTATTTCCTGGGTCACGTTGTCCTATGCGATTTGCCAGAACATTATGACCTATTTGATTTGGATTTTTATAATAACCCTTAAGTGCTTTTGTAATCATGAGCTTATCCATACTTACCTTACCATCAATTAAATTTTGTAAAGCCGTTTCTAAATACTTAATTGCGTCTTCTACATTATTACCTTTCATGAGGATATTCAATATGTCGCCATATACATCTTTCAAGTAATCACATGAATCGCGACGTTTAATAGAAAGTCCCATATATTTTAAGTACCCCTTATTTGGGTCATCTTCGTATAAAATACCAACATATCTCTTTTTAGACAGCAATATGAACGGCATAAGTGTTTTCTCATATTCTAAAAACATAGGGGCTTTCAAATAATTACTACATACAACTTCTATGTCTTTTGATATTTCAATCGTACCTTCTAATGCTTTTTTACCGCGAATCTTCTCTCCGGTTTCTGGGTGTTCCAGATTTAATGTATAAAACACCGAATCAGTATCACCATAAATGTATTCGGCACGACATCTCATTGGACCATGACATTTTGTATCGTATACTAAGTCTCCATATATCTCTTCAATCATTCGTCGAGCATACATAATCATCATACGCCCAGTTGCGGTTGTAGATGCGGCAACATCCTTTTCATAAAAAGTAGATGTCCTTGCCCCACATTGACCGTATAATGAATTCGCTGTTACTTTATATCCAAGTTGTCTTTTATCAAGGATATTTTGCATGAATGGGTCTTTCTCTGTCTTTATCATTTTACGCGTATCTTTTCGTGCTTTCAATAGCTCTTCCAGAATAGAAGGCATAATTGATTTTTGATTATCTGGTAGCTGAGCCCATCTACATGTCATACGTCCGACTTTTGTTTTCACCTTCCGTGATAAAGGATTTGCTGGATTTCTTAAATATTCATAATTATCATAGTCAATATCAATATATTGATAGTCTGGTAGATTGTCATATATGAAATTGCCATCTTTATCACGTTCACCGGTAACATGTATTAAATTATCATCCAAATCATAGGTCTTCGTCCATACTTTACTATCGTGAGAATAGTTCTGACTAATCATTGAAGATGGATATAACGAAGAATAATCTACACATGCTACTGGATTATCCATATACATAGAACACTTGGGTGGAAGAACAATCGCACCTTCATATCCTTCTTCTTTGTATGTCTTTTCCAGGTCGGGCATGAGTGTATTCTTTTCGCGACATTTTTTAGCAACATAACTGGTTAATTTGATACCTTGTCCCCTGAATATCAGGAAATTAATGGGAACGCTACAAATACTTGCCATCTCTGTATATCCAGTAATAACGTCGATTTTATTCATCAAATGATGGACAAGGTTACAATCTTGAATACAATATTTTGCAACAATTGCTCTGTCACTCGATGACCCATTTGCCAATCTGAAAATATCTTGTGGAGTGACATCATCTTTAGCGGTACCCCATTTAAGTGTTTTGTTACCTTCAATTGCTTGTTCGTGATTTGCTATCATAATAACATTAAATGTATTAGTTTTGTCATTTTCGGTAACTTCTCGTCCGAATTCAATATTTAACACCTTGAACTTCTGTCCGTTTTTGTAATAATTTGTAGTGACACCACTGAATTCAATATGGATAAAATCGTTCTTATGTAGTCCTGCCAAGTTCTTACTATAGAGTTCTGTAATATCACCATATTCTGGATGGCTACAACATACGACTTTTTTAATACTATCACTGATATACTGTCCTGCAACATCATCTAATTTATAGGAAGCCAAATTAAAATCACGTCTGAAATAAGCATACATATCAATTTGTAATCTACCTGTCATTTTGAAATACCTCAAATCGTAATCTCCACTTGCGATTTGCATTTTGGTGTTTTCAATATTCAACTCTCTGGTATTTCTATCTTCCTTCGCACACATTTCATTGATTTTTCGCGATAGTTTTAAGAACTCTCGCTCACATTTATTTTCTTGTGCTCTACGAAACATGAACTCATAATCAAAACCAAATATGTTATAGCCTATCATAATATCCGGGTTTTCATCTTGAATTAACTTAGCCCATTGTAACAATACATCTTTTTCTGTTTTTGCGGTTTCAATAACCGTTCCATCTACTTCATCACATGTACCAAGAACAACACAATGATTCATATATGGTTCAGATTCACCATACTTCATGAACGTTGAACCAATAAAAGTTACTTTATCACCTTCAAGTGGTGGAAATATCAGCGTGATTACTTCATTTGATAATTGGATTTTTTCTTCACGGTCATATTTATCACTAAGTAGTATGTCGATAATTGTTGATTTTTTATTTGCTTTTACTTTTTTTTCGTAATGTTTATATGTGTAACCACCTTCACCATTATCGTTTTGTATCGTCTCATCACTGTCTCCACCAACACCTTGAGCTTGGTAATCTTGGTTAATTTTGTCAAATAAACGATCAATTTGAAGTATTTTCGAATTTTCTCCATTCGAAAGGTCGTCTTTTGCCTTCTCGATTGGAATTTTTGAAAGGACATCAATCTTTTCTTGGATAAACTCTTTGTTTACTTTTGATTTTGGATAAACTAAATCTACATCATCAAATTTACCAAATCCAAAAGCAGCCATTACACATTTTGTCAATAACGCCAAGCTATTATTCTTATCCAAGAACCGTAATTGTTGTAGAAACGCGTCAACCAAATTAGTCGCAAATCGCTTATATGTTTTAACTGGTATAGGAAAATCCCCGTGACTACTACTGGCTTCAATATCAAAACTACATATTTTGAATGGAACACGTGTTTCTTTCTCTGGCATAGGAGTCAAATCTTTTAGAGAACATTTATATTCAAATTTACACGTAGTAGTAGAAACAGGGGGTTTTATCATTCGTGATGTATTAAATGATATCCACCCGGAAGGACTTACTGCGTTGACATGGAAATATCTTAATAAAGGTGGTATGTTGCTTTCATATAATTCAATCTCCAATTTCTTGAATACTAAGTTTGTACGTTTACGGACATTTTCACCAGTTCGTTTATCGACCACGTAGTCAAACCATAAATTCTTGGTTTTATTCATACTTGTAGTATTCTTGAATACCAACTTGATAAATTTATGCTTTCCACCACCAGAGAATCCATATAGTTTATGATGGTCTACTAAGGTTGCTGATATAATAGAATCTTGAAACATCTTTCCTACCTTTTTCTTCAATTCATCTATAAAACAACGTTTATCATATTCAGTCCAATCATCACCTACCTTTACGAAGAAGAACGGATTATAATCTTCAACGTATAAACAACAGGTCTCACCCTTTTCATTTACACCGAACATTTGAATGATGAATGATTTTTCGTCTTTAATAGGTTTATAATTACCACCGGAATCATCACTATCATCGTCATCTATAGATACACCTTTGTCTTCATCATATACATTGAAATCAAATAATCGAAAGGATTTTCGAATACCCATCTTTTTCACTGTTTTCGATGACATTGTTGTTTACTAATAATATATACCGATTGGTTTTAGATTTTTTTAATTTAATATGTTTTATATAAGAAATTCAATTTTACATCATTTACGTGGTATCATGTAAAATATCTATCGTCGTTTGGAGCGAATACTTCTATTCGTTTTTTTTATTTTAGATTTGACATATCCGCCATTATGAGATTTAGCCCATTTTATCATTTCAGATGCGGTTCTACTGCCACCATAGTAATCCGTATGCCCGTTATGTACTTTAAACATTGTTGGGTATCCCATAATTTCAATATGTTCTCCTTTTAATTTGTTATCTTCAATATCTCTAATCTTTGTGTCTTTATCAAAATCAGAATCTTCTATCTCGATAGTTTCAATATCCATACCTAACCTGTTTTTCATTTCATTCCATTCTGGTTTCATTGTTTGACAATGTGGACACCAATTAGCATATATTAAAACAATTGTACTTTCGTCTTTGGTTTTCTTTTTATTAGATTTGGTTGCTTTTTTTGTTTTATTTGCCTTTTTTTTTACTGGTGTAGCCTTTGTATTTTTAGTGGATTTCGTTTTAGATGTTGTATTTTTAGCTGGTGCCATTATATATTAACAATAGAAAAAAACGATTGAAACTCATTCTTTTCCTAATATATATTATAATAATTATGAAAAATACAAAACTATTCGTTATACTTTTCTTATTGATAGTATTTATGCTTGGACTGTTTGCTACTATGTATTTTAATCCATCTAATACAAACGAGAAAAAAGATATTGAGAACATGGAACAACAACAACAATCTGGATGCCCTGACATGTTAGTAAAAAAAGGACAATCTTTAGCACTTTATAATACAAATCAACCTGTTATGGAAGGAAAGAACCCTATTTTATTCCAAAGTTTAGATGATTATATTGAATTTGTACGCATTCAAGAAAAGAACGGAATCAATTGCCCTATTTTATATTTACAAGAAGAAGTGAATACACAAGGTGAGAACGTTTATCGTATGCGTCCAAGTCCATTTGACATGCAAGGTGGATTACCTACCACAACTTCTGAAGTAGTTGAAATATCAGATGCGAATCGTACAAACTTCCCATATAATGAGAACAATTACCCCGGGTTTGACCCAGAAGGTCAATATGTAGGCATTTATACCAATTTAGACGCCGTACATGATTCTACTAAACAATCAAATAATAGTGATAATCCAATGGACCCTAACTGGGGAGGTGTAGAATATACCAGAAAGGCAGTAAAATCGGGTAAATATGAAGATAGAGAAATTACAAAACCCATATTTGGTAGAACTGTAAATACATCACTCGTTCATGAATTGCCATCTAATGTAGAGAAACCAATCGATATTCTTTAATTGTATGTTTTCATAGAGAACATAAACATACAATTAGTCTGTTGAAGTAACCGCTTCCATTTCAGTTACTGGTTTAGTATACAATAAATATTGCCGTATATTTTCCAGGGAAGATTTACTAATTTTACGAACTTTTCCGTTGGAAGTTGCGGTGAATGTATCAATACAGTGTGGATTGGATTGTAACTCTTGTATGAAATGGTTGAAAGATGTAAAATGACTCATAATAGCCATAGCGGTTATCGAACTAATGCCTGGAATCTGACATAATACAATTTCACCAATGTTCTCGGGCGTAACGTTTTCTTTCTTTACCTTCTTTACTACAGAACAATAATTACTACCGCTCGGTTCTTCTTTGGGTGTATCATTTGTATCTTCTTGGTCTCTGAGACGTAACGTTCCGGCAAATGTTTGTGTTAAGTAGTATGGAATACGTCCTTTGCCAAATTCTCGTTCTATCTTATCAGCTGTAAAAATTAACCATTCTGCGGTTTCATCAACTGTTGACGTTTTATGTAAACTAAACCCTTTGAAAAAATGTAAAGATGTCATTGCGGAATATACTATTTTCTTTTCGAGTGGAGTTCTCAATTGAGAAAAGAAACCTTCTAATAAATATACAACAGAATGCAGTGGATATCCAGATGAATGTATTAATCTATATGACTGTTCTTCATATCTACCATCTTTAATAGATGCTAATAAATCTGTATAGGTTTTACGCTCGATTAACATAACCTTTTTGCCTTCATCTGTTTCAATAAGTATATCCCCAAGAGGAAGTACACGTTTCTCTAAAATAGCAAATGATGGAGTTTTTAAACTACTAAGTCTTGCGTCTAATCTATCGTATAATGCGCGTTCGCGTTCATCAACAATTATTTTCATGATAAGAATATAATAAGTGTATAAGAATTATTATATTGTTTTAAAAAGTATTATTTAACGCCAGACCATTGGGCTGACACCAATAGGACGAGATACCTTAACATTGGGGTTAGCAGTATCCTTAACCTTCTTTAATCCGTAACTTGCGAAACGAACGCCTAAAGCAGATGCTCCACCAATGTGGATTGCTGCGTATGCGTCTTTTCCAACTTGTTGTGGGAGACCGGCTTTCTTACTTCCACCTTGAGAATTTTGATTAGTTATACTGGCCGTAGCCGACACTCTTTTAGTAGCACTTAATACCATAATTATATATTTACTAAATATTTTTATTTGTTATTTATTAAATATACGATAAACGCATCCGATTATTTATACAGCAGCGGTATATGCATCAAGATTTGATTGAGCGGTAGTTACCTTACCTTGTTCTGTATTAACATTAGTTGCTGCGATTGATGCTGCTGCAACAGCCGCATTGTAAGCATCTATATCAGCCTGAGGTGCGCCCGGAGCAGTACCTGACGCAGTGGTAGCAGTAACTAAAGCATCAGCAGCGGTCTTAATAGCAGTAGCTTTAACTAAGTAATAATTAGCTATCATAAGTTTTTGCTTTAACATAGTCTTTGGACCTTGTAAGAACACTAATTTTTGAGAGGTTTGTCTTAATGCAACACTAACAGATGCTTCACGACCAATTTGATAGGGAAGGCCAGCTTTTTTGGGTCCTCCGCCTGAATTTTGATTCACAATACTTGACACGTATGTTGTTCTTTTAGAACCACTTAATACCATATTTTATATATTTACTAAATATTTTATTACACGCATATATATTATAGTAAAACCATATAAACTGATTCATATGTACTATGTTATAACATTCATTTTATTACCAGATAAGAATAAAATGAATACCGACGAAGATATCCGAATTGAAAAAAACATAAACGGTGTAGAATCATACATATTTGACCCATATAATCCATTAAATAAAGTAATTACTGAAGACGAAATAAAAGGAGTACTATCTAACTATGGAATAAACGCGAATATTTATAATTCGATGTTATATAAACGTGCTTTCGTACATCGTTCGTATATTAAACGACCTGATATTGAAAATGAATACAATAATATTACAATTGTTCCCCAACCAGAAGATTGCTTACCTTTATATACTAAATCAAACGAACGATTAGAGTTTGTAGGTGATGGTGTATTGGAATGTATTACCAAATATTATTTATATAAACGTTTCCCAAAAGAGAACGAGGGGTTTATGACTGAAAAAAAGATTGCCCTTGTAAAGAACGAAGCAATCGGAAAAATAGCATATGAGATGGGATTACATAAATGGTTAATTTTATCTAAACATGCTGAAACAAAGCAAACGCGAACAAATCTAAAAAAACTGGGTTGTTTATTTGAATCATTTATTGGGGCTATGTTTTTAGATTTTAACAAAATATCAGTTAACGATGATGAGAATTGGTTTAGAGACGTATTCGCAACAGGTCCTGGGTTTCAAATGGTCCAAGTGTTCGTAGAAAGTGTGTTTGAAAAGCATGTAGACTGGATAAGTTTAATTAAGAATGATGATAATTACAAGAATATTTTACAAGTCAAAATTCAGAAAGAGTTTAAAGTAACTCCACATTATATGGAAGTAAGGGAACATGATCCAGATATAGGATATCATATGGGGGTCTATTTATGCTTAGGTCAGCCTATTCATAGTGTAAAACCAGAACAATCCATCTCAATCACTGAATTTCATAAATATACAGATATACATCAATATATGTCCCAATACAATCGTATTTTCGTGTTTATGGGTGAAGGTATCCATAAAATAAAGAAAAAAGCAGAACAAATCTCATGTGAAGATGCTATTCGTAAATTAAACAATTTTTAATATTTACTTTGATTGACAAAAACAAAATAAATATAATTTGTATTGTTACTATATACATATTATACGGCGATGAATATTCCAAATACATATTTAGAACTATTACAAACCAAGGTAATGCCAACTACACAAACCGGAGTAAAAATAAGGTTTAATGATAGACAACAAATAAATGATTCTAATTCTGTAGAAAATATTGAAAAACTTATTGAAGACGAATCGGTGAAGTCGAAACCATTTACTATTTTAGATAAACGACGTAGTTCTACTGTAAATCGTGATATCATTCTTGATAAGTTACACAAACAAGACGTTTTTGCTGTAAAACCACGTCCAAGTGATATTAATAGAAATTTGTATGTTCCAAAAGATTTACCAGAGCCAGTATTAATAGATAATCAATCAGTAAGTAAATTAAGTACTGATATTGTAATATCAGAGGATGTTCCATTTGAAGAGGAAAAGGGTGAAGAAGAATCAGATGAAGAAATATTTGATATTCCTTCTCCAAAAGAGATAATTGAAGTTCAGGAAGAAGAATTACAGGAAATTACACAGTTAACTGAATTAGAAGAACCAGCTAAATTAGTAGAAGAAGTACAGGAAGAGAAAGTAGATGAAATTATTGACGAACCTAAAAAACGTGGAAGAAAACCAAAGAAAAACGCAATAGAACCAGCAGAAGAACTACCCGAAGTTGACTTAACAACCGCAGTTATTCGTACTCAAAAAGTAGCTGATAGATTACCAAAACAGCGTGAGAAAAATATTATTATTGCTCCCCCATATTATATGAATAATCGCAAATTATTTATTCAAAAACTAAACAAAATACTCCAACCAAGAGAACAAGAATTACTTAATTCGGACGACTCCGTTAGTTGTGATAATAGAGGTGCTTCTGAAGAGTTTTCATTACTTACCCATCAACGTATAGTAAGAGATTATTTAAATCTATACACTCCTTATCGTGGATTACTTTTATATCATGGTCTTGGATCCGGTAAAACCTGTACTTCTATCGCTATAGCAGAAGGTATGAAAAGCAATAAACAAGTGTTTGTACTTACTCCAGCATCATTAAAGATGAATTTTTTTAGTGAGATGAAGAAATGTGGTGATGATTTATATAAAAAGAATCAATATTGGGAATTTATTTCAATAGAAGGTAATCCTGAATATTTGACCGTATTATCAAAGGCTTTGTCATTACCAATTGATTATGTCCGCAAAAATAAGGGTGCTTGGTTAGTAAATATAAACAAAGAACCTAATTTTTCTGAATTATCTTCTGATGAAAAAACATCTGTTGATTTACAGTTGAATGAAATGATCCGTTCAAAATACAAGGATATAAATTACAATGGGTTAAATATGAATATATTAAATAAGTTGACCGATAATCAAACCCGTAACCCTTTTGATAATTCAGTAGTAGTTATTGATGAAGCTCATAATTTTGTAAGCAGAATTGTGAATAAAATCAAACAAAAAAAATCTATTTCCTATATTCTGTATGATTACTTAATGAAAGCTACAAATGTGAGAATCGTATTATTGTCCGGAACCCCTATTATTAATTATACAAATGAAATCGGTATTTTATACAATATACTACGCGGATACATAAAGACATGGAATATGACGGTTAACGTTCAGACTTCTCAAAAAGTAGACACCAATGCGATTTTAGATATGTTTGATAAAGCTGGATTGAAAACCCACGATTTTGTAGAATACAGTGGTAATAAGTTAACAATTACACGAAACCCTTTTGGATTTGTCAATACTAAGAAAAGAGGTGCTTTAAAAGGAACACAAAAACGGGTTGTAACAGACAAGACAAAAACACGTAAAATTAAAGGTGGTGCTCAAGGAGAAAGTTTCCAAAGATATGATGGAGTAAAATTAGACGATAGTGGTAATATAAATGATGCGGATTTTGTGAATAAGGTTTTACAAATATTAAAAAAAAATGGATTGGACGTTCAAGAAAAAACAATTGAATTAGCGATGAATAAATGTTTACCTGATATAAAGGATGATTTCTTAAAAATATTTGTAAATAGTGATACAGAACAGGCACAAAATGTTAATTTATTTCAAAGACGTATATTAGGATTAACTTCTTATTTTAGAAGTGCACAAGAAAACTTACTACCTTCCTTTGTTACCACCGAAAATGGTGATAATTATCATATTGTTTACAACGAAATGACCGACCATCAATTTGGAGTTTACACCAAAATCCGTAAAGAAGAAGCAGATAGAGAAAAGGCAGCAAAAAAACATAGAAAAAAGCAACAAGACAAGGAAGATTTATTTACTATTTCATCTACTTACCGTATTTTTTCACGAGCAGCTTGTAATTTCGTTTTTCCGGATGAAATTGAACGTCCTATTCCTACAAAGAATATTGACAAAATGGATGAAAATGATATGGACGCATTACCCAATGACTCTATACAAGAAGCAGACCCATATGCGAATGTTGATGACGAAATTGATGAAGGATCAAAAATAGACATTGAAAATTATGCGAAACGTATAGAAACTGCCCTTACAAAATTAAATACACTTGATAGTGATACCGGTAATCATAAATATTTGACTGGTGATATGTTACAACAATCAAGTCCTAAGTTTTTACAAATATTAGAGAACCTAACAAATCCTGACAATATCGGGTCACATCTTATTTATAGTCATTTTAGAACCATGGAAGGTATAGGAATTCTTCGTCTAATTTTGTTAGCAAATGGATTTGCGGAATTCAAAATTAAAAAATCAGCAGATGATTGGGAAATAGTAGAGGATGAGAAAGACTCAGGAAAACCAAAATTTGTTTTATACACAGGTACGGAAACTCCAGATGAAAGGGAAATAATACGTAATGTATATAATGGTGCTTGGGACCTTGTTCCAGTAAATATTGCTAATAAATTAAGAGAACAACACGAAAATAATATGTATGGTGATGTGATTAAAATCTTTATGATTACTTCATCTGGTGCTGAAGGTATTAATTTAAAGAACACTCGTTACGTCCATATTGTAGAGCCATACTGGCATATGGTTCGTCCCGACCAAGTTGTCGGGCGTGCTCGTCGTATTTGTAGTCATCAGGATTTACCAGAAGAGCTACGTACCGTTCAAGTCTTTTTATATGTAACTACATTCAGTAAAGAGCAGAAAACTGACGATAAAAACATTGAAATCCGAATCCGTGATGTAAGTCGTATAGATAAAGCTACTCCAGTTACAACAGATGAAACATTATACGAAATAGCAAGTATAAAACAACGTATTAATAATCAAATATTACAAGCAGTAAAAGAAACCGCTATAGATTGTAACATTTATGCCAGAACCGCAAAATCAAATGAAAATCCAATGGTATGTTATGGATATGGTAAAATAGAATCTAATGTATATTCATCATACCCTTCATTTGAAATGGATAAAATGCAGAAAGAAGGATTGGATGTAGCACGAATTCAATGGGACGTACAAAAAGTGAATATCCAAGGACAAGATTATGTATTGAAAAAGGATACAATGGAATTATATGATTACAATAGTTATAACGACGCATTGATTAACCCGAATATAGAACCTAAACGTAAAGGTAAACTGGTAAAGGAAAACGGGCAATTTAAAATTGTGGAGTAATACCACATAGTATTATATTTTACATATTTAAAAATATAATATGAGCTAATCAAACTAAAATCCTATCTTTTTTATTATTAAATGACAGGTTAAAGGTTGTACTAATGAACCAGATGATTCATCTATTTTTAATCCACCGGGCGGTGAACCCACCGGATTATTAATACTTAATATAGATTCTGATCCACTTGGAGTAGTAATAATTGACATACCAACTAATGGTCCTCCACCAGATACACCTACTACGGTTTGGACGAGCTCATTGCCATTCAATACAACTATTAATTCACCGGTATTATCAGTTGTTACTTGGAATGTGATTTCAAAAATACAATCTGGAGGCAATGTGAACTCGTTTGGACTGGTACCTTCTTTACGTTGTATTATACCAAATGGATTAACCAATGGACTTGGAAAATTTACAGATTCACCTGGACCAATATCGTCGGGATTATCATTTATACCGTCTTGGCTCATTTGACCGTAAAAGTCAGCAAAATTAGAAGCAAAACTTGGGCCGGTAGGACCCACATCTCCCTTTTCTCCGGTAGGACCCACATCTCCGGTAGGTCCAGGTTCACCATTCTCACCAGTTGGACCAATTGACCCAGTTTCACCATTCTCACCAGTTGGACCAGTATCACCTTTTGGTCCAGTTGGACCAATTTCTCCATCATCACCTTTCTCTCCGGTTGGACCAGTAGAACCAGTATCCCCTTTTTCTCCTGTTGGACCATCACAACCGGGTTCACCGCAATGACCGGTAGGTCCAGTATCACCTTTATCACCAGTAGGGCCAGTTTCACCGGTTTCTCCTGTTGGACCAGTATCTCCTTTATCACCATCACAACCAGGTTCACCACAATGACCTGTAGGACCAGTATCGCCTTTATCACCAGTAGGACCAGTTTCACCATCATGTCCGGTAGGACCTTTTTCGCCATCATGTCCGTCGCATCCATCTCGCCCATCACAACCATCTCGTCCTCTTGAACCAGTTGGACCAACCGGTCCTTCATCACCTTCTTCTCCACGAGGTCCAGTAGGTCCCATATCACCGTCACACCCATCCCGTCCATTGCAACCATCTTTTCCATCTTCACCATCTTTTCCATCTTTTCCATCGCGTCCATCTTTTCCGTCAATACCATCAATACCGTCACATCCATCTTTACCATCACGTCCATCACGTCCATCTTCCCCATCTTTTCCATCCTTTCCATCACGACCATCTATACCATCACGACCATCACATCCGTCATGTCCGTCTTCACCATCACAACCGTCACGACCTGGTCTACCATCTTTCCCGTCTTCACCATCTTTTCCGTCTTTTCCATCACGACCATATTTACCCACCTTTACTACTTTTTTACATCCATTATTGCGTTTCTTTCTTGAATAACAATAGTTACATTCTGTATGAGAACTATCATCGCACGTACAATATGAATCACCACAACTCGCCATATTGTATATATATATATGCTTAATATACTTTATTCTAAATATTTAATAGGTAGCATATGTGCTTTGTGAATTACAATAATAATTACAAGTTATACTAATGCGTATCATAATAATAGATTCTATTACTATTATTTACAAGGTCTAATTTTAATGATAATACATTTTTCTTCGTTATTATAACATTTACTTGATTTACATTTACTTGATTTTTTGTGACATTTGTCATGTGGTCTACATGAGTAACACTCTTTAACTGGTTTACATTTTTTGGGTTTATTGCATTTGCGACATCTACATGATGTAGATGGCTTTTCGTTTTTTTCTGACACATATGAATAGTGGTCGTCATCGGAATCATCTATTGAATATTCGTCAAAAGAATAATATTGTTTTGGCATATTATATAGTAAAAATATATAATAACCTAAATGTACTGCATATATCACGTTGTAAATTAATATAGTGATTATAAAAATACAATATTAATAATAGTAATTAGAAAGTTTTACGTGTAATTGTACCTTCTGATAATACATACCAGTGATCTTCTACGTAATCAACAGATGTAAAGTAATCGATGAATCTGGCATCTACCATACCTTCACCATCTTTAAACTTAACAACAACAAAAGGGTTTGTCATTATTCCGTCTTTATCTTGGTATGACGCAGTAAAACTCGCACTTAATACTTCACGTTCTTTAAGTTCTCCATGAGAATCTACAGCATATACTGTACCGTCAGCATTTGTGAATATTGAGATTAATGGACGTTTACCGCCTTTGAGAATGTTAATAACAGACTCATTTAACTGTGTGTAGTTTTCACTATTTAGAGGGATAGGAGTGGCCATACTTATATATACCTATAGTATATTTTTTCTAAATCTATTGTAACAGAATGTATATTCCAAAACGTTATATACCAACCACTTTAACTAATAAAGATAAGAAAAAACAACGACAGAATATATTAAAATCGCGGAAACTCTATACAAAGGGTAAATATTACACACGTCCAACAGTTCGCTCATACAAGTCAAAACCTTCAAATCATGTAAAAACTGCTAAAAAACTGTATGGTGTTTCAACTGTCAAACCATCAAGAAAGCTTGCTATAAAAACTGGTTGTTCTACAAATACGCTTATTTCTATTGTAAATAAAGGACGTGCCGCATATTATTCAGGGGGGTCTCGTCCCAATCAAACTCCCGATTCTTGGGGAATTGCAAGATTAGCAAGTACTATTACGGGTGGAAACGCAAGTGTAGTCGATTATCATTTATTACATTCTGGATGTAAACCGAACAGTAAAGCTCTTAAACTCGCAACGAAAACATGTCGTAAAAAAGGGAAATGTCAAAAATACACTGTAAAGAAACATTCTAAAAAATAGATATAATACAAATAAAATATAAAAACAAACGCATTGTACTAATTATATTAATAGTATTATGAATGAAGAAAACAATGTATTAACTATAAAAACCGTTCAAATTCAGCCTATACGAAATATGATTACTGCTATCAAAGACATTTTAACTGATGCTACAATCACATTTACTAAAGATGGTATGAAAATAATAAATTTTGATAAAACACATACTATTTTAGTGAATGTATTATTAGATGCGAGTAAATTTGAGACATATGATTGTCAACCTGATAAAATTATTGTATGTGCGAACACTCTACACTTATTCAAAGTGATATCAACCATGTCTAATGATGATACATTATCGATGTATATTGATAAAGCAGATTATCATGATGGTATAGTATCACACTTGGGTCTTCAATATGATAATGGAGATATTAAACAATGTTACAGTCAGAAGCTGCGTTTAATTGAACCCGACACAGATGAATTGTTTATTCCTAACGTTGAATATTCTACCATTATCAACTTACCTACTTCAGATTTTCAAAAAATTATTCGTGACCTAAATAGTATTTCGGACCGTATTGAAATCAAATCTGTAGGCAGTGATTTAGTATTTTCATGTGAAGGAAGTTTTGCGAGTTCCCGTATTTTTAGGTCAGAGTCAAAGGACAATATGAATTTCATTCAGAAGTCGGACGATTCTGTTATTTACCAAGGCGAATTTTCATTGAAGAGTTTGTCTCATTTTATTAAATGTACTCCTTTATGTAGTCATCTTGAAATGTATCTTGGTAATGACCTACCCCTTATTATTAAATATGATGTAGCCTCACTTGGTAGCATTAAATTGTGTTTGGCGAATTTGCCTCCATTATAAGTTTTATGTGTTGAATAATATACAAAATTATATTATTCAAATTTACGGAATAACCATCAAAAAATAACAAGTGTACACTTTATATGAAAACTATTATAGTAACTGGTGGTGCTGGATTTATTGGTTCTAATATGTGCGAACGATTATTAAATGATGGCAATTATGTGATATGTATAGATAACCTGTATACCGGGAATTTAAATAACATCTCGCATTTGTCTGAAAATCCAAACTTTAAATTTATAAACCATGACATAATTAACCCATTATTTATACCCGAACACAAAATAGACCAAATATACAATTTTGCATGCCCGGCTTCTCCACCAAAATACCAAATAGACCCTATTTATACATTAAAAGTGAATTTTCAAGGCATATTAAATTTATTAGATTTAGCAAAAGAACATAACGCAACTTTACTGCAATCATCTACATCAGAAGTATATGGTGAACCTGAAATAACCCCACAACACGAAGACTACCGAGGTAATGTGAATACAATCGGTATTCGTAGCTGTTATGATGAAGGAAAACGAGTAGCAGAAACACTCATGATGGATTATCACAAACAATACAATGTAGATATTCGCATTGTCCGTATTTTTAATACATATGGTCCAAAGATGGATAAAGATGACGGTAGAGTTGTATCCAATTTTATAAATCAAGCATTAAATAATGAAAATATTACCTTATATGGTGATGGTAGCCAAACGCGTAGTTTTTGTTATATTGAAGACCAAATGAACGGGTTAATCAAGCTAATGAATTCAGATTATGTATATCCTGTTAATATTGGAAACCCATATGAATTAACCGTGAAAGAATTGGCAGATGTTATTATTAAATTAACCACATCTGAATCACAATTGGTATTTTGTCCGTTACCATCAGATGACCCAACCAATCGTAAACCAGATATTCAAAAAGCTCAATCCATTTTAAATTGGAATCCAGAATATAATCTAATAGATGGTATAACAAAAACGATTGAATATTTCAAAAAATGCTAATAACTATGTATCATTCATGACATACTTAGTTATTTACACAGAGTGTATATGCTTTTCAATGATTTCAGCACGTTTTTCCCATGTACAGTTCTCTATATAATCCTGTTGGTTTGTCAGTAATTTTTGATTATATTCACTATAATAATTATGAATTACATTTATTGTCTTTGTTACAAATTGTCGTATATAACTTTCTGGGATTTTTTCAATTTGAACTGGATTTTTGATAAAATCATCAGCAACTACTTCTTCATGTAGAACATCAAGGTGAGGATTATATAAGTTAGCAAACCCATTTGATGTTTCTGGTATAGCACCTAATTCAGAAGACATTACATTACACCGATAAGCCATTGCTTCCAATATAGAAGTACAACATGTTTCGGCATATGTATTTGGATAAAACAATACCATTGATGATTTAATATGATTAAACAAAACGGATTGAGGTACAGAACCGTAAAAATCAATATTTGGGTCATCTATTAACAATTGGTATATTTGATGATAATATCTATCCATTTCGGTATGATTTACTTCATTAATATCTGTAATTGGCATATATTCTGTTTTGTTTTTCTCCACTTCACGCGAAAAACAGGAAAAAACCTTTAATTTAATATCAGGTATATGTTTCTTTACTAATTGGAATAGGTGATATGCTACAATTAACCCACGAAAAGGAGTACTATAATAAATCATCGTTTTTTCTTTTTCTATGAACTTTAATTCGTCTAATTTAATCAATGGAGATATACCATTTTGCATTGTAATACATTTATTATGGTCGAGTCTGTATTGTTGTATAAATCGGTTCTTTTGCCAATTACTTACAAAAATGTATTTATCGAATGGATATTGAACCACCTCATTTGTTATAAAGGCTACATTTATGTCATGTTCCATTAAATTCCATAATAGAATATTTGGATTAATACTTGTTAAGATTTCCTTACTTAATGGGCATTGTCCCTGAAAAATAATAATATCAGGAACGATTGTTTTGATAGAATCAACATTTAATGGGTAATATTGTAGATTTTCATGAATAATCATATGTGTTTCTGTTCGGGTCATAACACTAACATCATATTTTTTAGATAATACATTTGATAGATTGTACACGGCGGCTTCAGTTCCTCCCAAAGCACGTTTATTTATGGTATCATAATCCCATTCCGAATAATCAATAAATAACACTTTTTTCTTAGGTAATAGAATTGGAAGTGTCGTATGTAGTTTTAAAATCATTTGTTTGTGAAAATTATGCATATCTTGAATATTAATCGTGTCGTTTACAATCGTAGAATAAGGTTTAATAATAGTATCTGTAATGTTATACTTATTTAGGTGGGTTTGAATTAAATCAAGTTTGTACTTATTATCATTTTTATAATAATCATTTTCACCTGTACTCGTATATTTGTATGACACACTTTCTTCATTTACAGCATTATATAGGTATATATATGGATCTGAAATATGGGTAATAGTAAATGCTGGATTATTATCCTCTTTATAAAGTAGAACTGTTGTCATAAAATCGTCATAAATATACATTCGTTCGTCATATAACTGGATATATTTGGATAAGAATTTTCGGTTAATACATATTAATCTACCCGGGGTTGCAAGTGTCGTGTTAAATTCGTCATTCAAACTATTTATATTTTTACATTCTTCTACGTTATAATAGAATTGTAAATTATATGTACTATTTGAACTGTGGGAGTCACCCTTTAATTTATGATAGTTAGCAGTATCCATTATAATCTTCGTGTTTCCATATAATGAAATAACATCGCTATTTTCAGTTATAAGAACATTATTTATTCTCTGTATAGCATTTGGAAATAGGAAATCATCACCATCTAACATAATTAAATTATCATAACGATAATTCCTGTAAAATGTTTTTAATACCGAATTGTGACCTTTACCTGGAGAACCATTTGACTCCGTTCTTATGATTTTTCTCAATTTCGTATAATTATTCTTACCAAATTCGTACATAACATCTTGATAAAACTCTTCGTTCAATGTATTTACTATAATCATAATTTCATAGTCATCATATCCAATTTGGTTGAGAACACTCAAACATGATTCCTTTAATAATCTTACGTTACTCGAACATAAAATACCAACCAAATATTTTACCATAATATAAATAGTATAATCATCTATATTTATATTATTAGTGGCGGATATATTGATTATCTATTAGTATAAGTGAGAATAACGTTTTATCGTAGAAATTATCGATTATTCCAGGATTCGCATTATCCTTTATCTTATCTTGGTATACCGTAATGTTGATATTACTAATTTTATAGTCAGTCAAATCATATTTTTTCAAAAGGTTATCTCTAATATTTTTATCATGATTAAAAACACCTATATTATTATCATGATGTTTGGTTACACTATCATCATTAATACCATTGTATAAATAAATATATGAGTCACTTAAATGAGTTATCTTATAATCAGGATTACGCAGTTCTTTATAAAAAATAACACAATACTCTATATCTACCCCTTTATACATCTCATCGTTATATAATTTCATGTATTTTGATAATATTTTACGATTAACACATAGTAAACGTAATGGTGTTATTGTCAGTGTATCAAAACCATCATCTATTTGTCGTATATTGTTTACTTCTTGAATATGAAATCCCAACTGTATATTATAATCCCGACAATACATATCGGTATCTGGGTCTATTTTTCTTTGTTTGTTGTATTTAAATATAGTATTACTTACGCTACAGTTCCCTACTAATGTTATTACATCGCTTTTTTCTTCCGTTTGTATATTGTCGATTCTTTCAATCGCATATGGAAATAAAAAATCATCACCATCTACTTTAATTAGGTTTTCGTAATTGTGATTATTATAAAATATTTCCAATACTGAATTATGTCCTTTTCCGGGAGAACCATTTGATTCTGTTCTGATTATCTTTTTGAGTTTTTTGTGGTTGTTATATCCAAATTCACGTATAACATCTTGATAAAAAACTTCGTCCAAAGTATTCACGACAATAAAAATATGGTAATCGTCAAAATTGATTTGGTTGATTACACTATTCACAGTTTCTCGTAATAAACGAATATTGCTCGAGCATAAAATCCCAACTAAATATTTCACCATTGTATAAATAATATAATAACTATTATTTATATTGATTTACCATGTATTATCATTCATTCGTGTATAATATAATTCACAATTGTGTTCGGAAGCACTCCAACAAGTAAAAAATGTTTCTGCGTACCACCTCTTTTCACTACTGTCTTTATAAATTTTATATTTTTCATCTGATAATTGTATATTTGTACCAACATGATAATATTTATATATAGGAAAAGCTGTTACGATATCACGTTTATTTGTTATACGATAATGGATTAGGTTGTTAGTCTCTTCAAATGACTTTTTCCATGCGTAATTACCTACCCGTGGACTTGCAAAAGAAACTACATTTACATTATTTTCTACAGTATTGGCTAACATATATCCAAATAAGGTGGATAGCGCTCCACCTAAACTATGTCCTGTGACATAAATATCAAAATCAGGATGTTCTTTTAAAATTGTTTTAATATTTTCTACTAATTCATCGTATACAGAGTTAGTTGTAAGTTGTGTATAAAACCCACTATGTACGCAAATATCATCTTTTAATTTGTGTTTGAATACCATTAAATCATAATACCAATCTGACATTGATTCGCTACCGCGAAATACAACTGTTATTCTTTTTTTCCCTTCACTGATAGCAATCCCTACTTGAATGTCTGTGTCTGGATCATTTATAAATTTATGTAATTTTCCAGTAGGCACATTTTCAGAAATCTCCACTAACACATTCTTTTTTACTGAATTCATTTCTATTTTTTCTAACGCATGTTCCTCTTTTAATTCAGATACAAACTCTTCTATTGTGTCATCTTTATTTTGTACTTTAAAATTTTTTCCATAATTGTAAACTAATAATGTTGCTCGTAATAAGTCTAACATTGTATGGTGAGATATGGTAGTAACTGTATTGTTACTTTCAATAAGGTTATCGTTTTCTTGTTCGGACATTCTATATATTGGATTCACAAAACAATTTATACAGAGATTATTTTCGAATTTGTAATCATAACTTTACCAGCTATATTTGTTTTTTCTACATTTTTAACATAAGCATACACTACTTCCAAATTTCGTTGTGATTTATATTTTGAATTTTCTTTACATACAAGAGCTCCTTGTGTTATTATTTGACGAAGTTGTTTTTTTGAAAATGTTATATTATCTGGTATAATCGCAATAACATGTCCTGAGGATTCATTGTTAATGTGAAACCATATATCGTCTTCTTTTGAATTATCGATTATTTCAAAGTTATCACTTGCGTGCTGTCCTATAATATATTCTATATCGTCTCCTAAAGCTGAAATATATCTACTAATCGTCTTCATGATTATTGTTTATTTACTCATAAACAATAACAAATATTATCAATTTTACATCTAAAATTCTGGTTCATGTTTCTTAAATAGACATCCTTGTTGTTGGAGATTAGGTATGGTTGAAATAATACTCGGGTCTTGTAATGTAGATACATCTAACCAAATCTTTATGATACAAAAGTTTTTTTTAGGTGAAACGGTGATTCCATTTATATGCTTACTGTGCGAAATATCTTTACATAATGTTTCTCCTGCTATCATATAAAATAATTTTTTCCATACTTCAGGAACACATCGGTTTGATATTTTATATGAAAAACAACCACCGTGTCGATTACGTGGGTCTTCCCACATGGGCGTAATACCTTCCCGCATTACAAACAACATACAATTCTTTAATACATTATCATGAATAGTCTCATTTAATGAAATAACTTTTTCGGCATTATCAATCTTATCCATAATTATTGAATAGCTTGATACATCCCAGTTTTTGTCTTGTGGTAAATGGTAATATAAACTCCATTTACCATTCAACATATGTTGGTGGGATTGAATACTCACTGTATCCATACTTTACGCCCGTAATATACTAAGAGAAAAATCTTTATATTTTTTTGGTTATAGTTATTCATTTTTTATAACTTTATAGGAATCTTCTGATAATAAAATGGATTGAGAATAGGTAAGTGTAATCATATTTACATTATTGTCCATCAAATTAATGGTATAATTTTCATCAAATATGAATTTTTCGGGTTGATATTCCAAAAATCTCTTGATAAATAGAGGAGATAATATTACATTGTTAGTAAAATATAATTCTTTTTCTAATCCCATAATGATTCGGTTTGGCATTTTCGGATGAGTATATTCGATGGTTAAAAAAGAGGCTTTTGAACGTGTATTAGAATAGGTAGGTTCCTCAGTAGTTTTATTAAATGAATGATTCGTTGTTCCATCATCCAATTTCATAGTAACCATTGTTTCAATTACATTATTATCAGATTTGGCAATTGATGTTGCTATTTTTCCAAAATAAGACAGACAATTATTATAATACTCAATTTTACTTACATCTGGAGTGGTATGTGATTTAATATGTTGATAATTTTCTAAATATATTTGTTTATTACCTGTAAATAGATTTTCATCATTCTTTAACAATATTGATATACATACCCAGTTGTTATCAAATGGTTCAATACGATAATTATTATAATTTGCTGTTAATTTATCTAAGTTATATGATGATGTATCAACTGTATTTTTTACAATGTCAAAATTATTATATAAATAATTACCAGTTTTAGTCACTCGTATCTTCATATCTACAAATATAAGAAAACCTTTGGTTAAAAATGTGGTGTAATCAATATTTCGCATTTCATTTATCATCATGTTTGTAGATTGAACCAAATATTCAACATTTGTAAATAGTATAACACTCAACATAGTATATACGTTTGTAATAAAATCCATTTTAATAATATTAATGATATATTTTTATATACTTCAATAATAAATAATAAAGATTACATAAATATATATATATATTTTAACTATGCCAATAAATACACGAGGGTTATTTATATTTCATCGCGACTTTCGTATTTCAGATAATATTGCGTTAAATAATTCTGGATTTATATGCGATAAATTATACACTTGTTTTATATTCACACCAGAACAAGTAACCAATGTCAATTCATACAAGTCAAACAATTCAGTTCAATTTATGATTGAGAGTTTACAAGATTTGAATGATACAATTAAGACAAATGGAGGTGAATTATCATGTTATTATGGTAAACAAACTGTCATATTAAAACACCTTATTAGTGAGCTTAATATTACACACGTATTTTTTAATGATGATTATAGTCCATATGCTATACAACGTGATGATGAAACCAAAATGCTATGTAACAAGTTAGATGTAAAATGTATTACTCATCCAGACTATTATTTATATGAACCGGGAACAGTCTTAGTTGAAAGTTCAAAAAATGCGTATAAAAAATATACTCCTTTCTACAATACGGTTTTAAATAATACAGTTTCAAAACCGATAAATATTACTTCATTTCCATTCTCGATAACAAGTAAAAAGTTAAAGTATGTAATAACTCTAAAAGAAGCCATGAATAAATTTGTAAAACCGAATAACCATATCTTAGTTCATGGTGGTAGAACGCAAGCACAAGAAAAATTAAAAAATGCTTTACGAGCTCAAGTAGAATATGATTCATCAAGAGATTTCTTTACTTATAAAACAACCCATTTATCGGCATACATCAAATTTGGATGTTTATCTATTCGTGAAGTATATCATGCATTCAAAAAGAAATTTGGATTGAATCACGGTTTAATACGAGAACTTATATGGAGAGAATTTTTCGCTCACGTGTTGTATTGTTATCCCGAAGTAGTAGGTCAATCATATCAACCAAAATACCGTTCTTTAAACTGGAGTCAAAGTAAAATAAATATTGAGAAATGGAAAAATGGCATGACTGGATTCCCATTAGTTGATGCTTGTATGCGTGAAATGAATACAACGGGTTATATGCATAACAGAGGGCGAATGACAACCGCAAGCTTTTTAATTAAAACTTTATTAATTGATTGGCGAGTTGGAGAACAATATTTCGCACAACAATTAACTGATTATGATATTGCTTCTAATAATGGTAATTGGCAAGGTATTAGTGGAACCGGTGTTGATATGAAACCCTATTTTCGTGATATGAATCCTTGGATACAAAGTTCTAAATTTGATGTTGATGCTGAATACATTAAAAAGTGGGTACCTGAATTGGAAACAGTGGATTCACGCGATATTCATAAGTGGAATGAAACCTATAGTGATTCGAAATACAAAGATATCAAATATCCAAAGCCAGTTGTTGATTATTATTTACAAAAGGAAAAAATGTTGAAAATGTATAAATCAGAATAAAATAATAACTTCTCAATAAAATTATTATTTTACATTCTTGATATATTGAATAAATAGTAAAGACCCAATAATGTAGTTTGGACGACTAATCCAGACACACCATCCGTATACATACTTCTTGCTACTCCTAATTTATCGTAGTAATGAGTAACTAAATGGGGAAATAAATTACTCCATTTCATTATGAACCCATATAACGCACTAATTATAAACGATAACACCATAAATTTACTAACATACCCAAAATCAAAAATACTTTTGGGAAAATCCATAATAGATAGAATAATAGGCTGAGTAGTTGCTCCTACAAATCCTGCGATTAACGCAGCAGCTAACATAGTATGTTGCTTAAAATACGGATTTAGATACTCAACAAAGTCCATTTGGAAATATTTGGGTAGTTTTTCATAGTTCAAAGACATAAAACGCAATACAACGTCCCATAAAGCGGTGACAATAAATGTTAAGATAATTAATTTATAATCCATATAATATTACATGGGAAATTTATTCAAAGAATGTAGAAAGTAACAGTAATGAACCTGTTGCTGTTAAATTTTTCATAAAATCATAATACTGACCTCCTTTTGTTGGTAAATGATAAATGA
>Ga0228669_1000138_pt1 | contig 46221 bp, 41 predicted proteins | sample 84DmetaG_FD_182700 | JGI IMG/M metagenome (GOLD analysis project Ga0228669, IMG submission 182700) | Seawater microbial communities from Monterey Bay, California, United States - 84D | ecosystem: Environmental > Aquatic > Marine > Coastal | place: USA: California | collected 2016-10-11 | reverse complement strand
TTTGGCAAAAGTTTTTCGAGAATCGTGAAAAGAATTTGAAAACTTTTTTTAGAAAGTTAGTTATATTTACATTATTTAATAGTATGCTACTCCTTTTCTGGTTTCTTTTAAAAGGTGGAATACATCCTTTGTTTGTTTCTATGCTTTTAGTAGTGGGAGTTATTGTTTTCTTTTCTACTTTATCTGACCTACGAAGGAGATATACATGATCCGAGAGTGAATAAAGAAATAGCATATTTAGATAGTATCTGGACACCTAATGGTATTCGTTACTATAAGAATGACTTTGCAAAAGAGAAAGTCTTTCCAAAGACAAAAGAGTCAAAATCAATAGTATTCTCAGTTTCATTGGAATATGATTTTACCAAATCAGGTATTCCACTAGAAAAGATGAAAGATATTGAAGTAGCTATGGGTGCTTTTCTTGAGAGTAAAGATACACTTGATATGAAAACTGCATTTGCAGAACATATGAAAGGTATAATAAAAAGCTCCTCAGTAAATGCTTGGAGAGCTAAATTTGCTACAGAATCTTATAGAAAAAAACTTCGAGATACTCTGAATAAAAAAGCAAATGAAATAGGTATATCAATAACAAAGGTCAATATTGATATAAATATAAAAAAAGAATAAGTAGTAGAGTACTACTTAAAAAATATAGCTCTAGGTTCTCAAAATGAGAATCTAGAGCTTTTTATTGACTTTTAAATATTTTATATATAATATATAAAATATTTACATTTTAATTTTTTTATATATAAATAATGTTTTGAACAAAAAGTATTCCGAAAAGTAATAAAGGGCTTGTACTTGATACTTACTATACAGACCAAAATCAGAAAAATATTGATTTTTTTGATAGTGTTGATAAAAGGATGGAAGAAACCAGGAGGGAGTTTACCTTTGAAAAGACAGGGAATAGAGATGACGAAGAAAGTGGGGAGATAAAGGAAGCTTTTAGTATAGAGAAAATATTAAAGGTTTTCAGTATAGATCAAGGAATGTTTTCAAGCTTTCTTGAGGAATTTCAAGTCAGAAGCGTATTACCAAAAGAAGTACTTGCTTGTGTGAAAGAAAAAGAAATGAATATTGAGGAATTTCCTGACCTAGATTTACTTTTAGATTACATAAAACTTTATAAATTACACGAAAAGGCAATTGAAAATAGGTTTTTTTATAGTCCTCATATAAAAAAATATGTAAATACTATTTATCCTTGACAGTTTTTTAAAGCGTATCCTATATTTAAGAGTAGAATATGAGAAATAGACGAGGTATGTATTGATGGTCTTATAGAAATACTTCCAAAGAATGTGACTGTTAAAAAGCAAAATACGTGTGTAGAGACCAATCCGGTAGAATTTCATTCTTTAGTTGAGATAGAGCTTCAAACCTGAGAGAAAGTAGATCTTATGTCGACTCATTGAAATACTCTTTTCTTCGCTATTGAGGCATTTGATAAAAATATTTATAACTTTTGTAGGTCAGTATGTATATCATATGTAGAAAAATATCAAAATAATTTCAATAAAAAAGTTATTTCATTACTTGATCTAGGAGTATTAAAAAGAAAAATAGGAATTAAGGATTTTTGGAATAATTCTAATAAACATATAGATCATAAGGATTTTTTTACACATTTCGGTGCATTAGATGACTATAAAAAATCTTTCAAAGAAAAATGATTAGGATATGAAAGTAATGATATGGATCTATATGATTATATACAGGATTATATTATTCGTGGTGAAACGAAGAAGTATAAGAGTAAAATTATAAAGAATGATGAGGTACTTTTAGAAAAGTGACTTCCAATTAATCTCATGAAGTACGCATTGAATCTTGAAGCTTCTGGGACAATTTTTATAGATGATATGAAATCATATATTACGAAGAACCCTAAAACAAGTTTAGTAAACAATTCTAATATCAAAGTAAAAGCAGATTTTATAAGAAAGCTATTGAAATCTGTATGATTTGATGCTTCTCACTTGTTTAATCAGAGCTTCAAGGTGAACCAATTTAAACAAGAACTAGAGGATTTCTTTGGTCTCGATGGAAAGGAGCATACACCTATTTTGACTGCACTTTTTTTGGAGCAGGATGAGGAACTTTGTTTTGAGCAGGTTTTAGAGTCACTTATCAGTGATGACTTGAATGATATAATAAGTCACCTTCTTTCTTCGGAAGATGTTACGGTTCTCAGAGAAATATTTAAAAAAAATATAGGTGATATGAGAGTACAACCTTTCTATAAGAGGGTATTGTCTATATCTGCTTCTGGTCGTAAAAATAGTACGTTTTCGGAAGCTGAGGTACAGTATTGCAAACTATTAGAAAAACAGCTTATTAAAGGTATGGTTTCAGATATGGAAAAGAAAACTATGTCTTTTGATGATGCACCGTTTTGTTTTTTTGATATTTCTAAGAGTAAATTTGGTGATAGAAAATATATAGAAAGCATGGGGGATCAGATTCAAAAATCTTTTGGTAAAACTTATGTGACTGTTTTTAATAGGCTGGTAAAAGACTTCTATGCGTCTTTGAATGATGATGATTTTTATATATTTTTATTTCAGTTTTGTAAATGAAAAAAATCTTCAAAAGACTCCTATCAGTCCATTGTATTGAAAGATATTGATCAAGAAATATCTTCTTTCTTTGATCGTAAGCATGTAAAGCGCTTTGCATGAATAGTAGAGGGAAAATATCGTCAACTTGATGAGCAAGATTTGTTAGATACTGTTCTGTCTTGTAAGACTGGTAATAGTTTAGAGAAGAATTTCCTCTACCTCATGGAACAGTGATTTTATGAGAAAATACTTGGGGTATTTCAAGAACATAAAGACTTGGAGAAAATACAGGAATTACAAGAAAAAAGAAGAATCGATCCTTATAGTATTGACTCTAAGTATATTTACTATTTATTGAAGAATATTGATGATAAAAAATAAAAATTTTATCAGTGAGAGTAGGTGTTATAAGTTTATATAGTTTTTAAATCATAATATGAAATTATTCTGAAAATCAGATACATATCCAAAAACAGTATGTTGAATGATGGTTGATACATACTATACCAAACGACATCAAGAGAACCTGAATTTTTATGATGATCTAAATGAAAAAATAAAGAAAGTAAGAAGAGATTTTAGCCTTGAGGTAACAGGGGATTGAGAGGATAAAAAATTTAATATTGAGTATATCTGTAAAGAGCTTGGTATATCAAGACGCTCTGATGACTGGGGTATTTCTCATTTTGAGTGACTCTGAAAGTGTTTAGAGGCCCTTAAAAAAGAAAAATCAGATGAGTTTACTAGGAAGAATGGCTTTTTGTATAGTCCACATCTGAAAAAACAGGTAAATGTGATATATCCATGACAGCTTTTTGAAGCATATAGTATATTTCAGTATAAGGTTTGAAAAATAGATGAGAACACTATAGATGAAATCATAAAAATACTTCCAAAAGATATAGAGGTAAAAAAAGAAGATATAATACTTGAAAAATATCCAACAGATTTTAGGCAACGTCTTGTTATTACCCTACAGGCTTGAGAAGTAGTACAACTGGTTCAGATAGAATGAAATGTACTCTTTTTTGCCATAGATGAGTTTAGTATAAATATCTATAATTTTTGTAGAGAGCTATATATAAGCTATATAGGTCAGTTCCAAAATAACTTCAATAAAAAAATTATTTCACTTTTAGATCTTGCGGTTTCTAAAGATATGAATTTAGCATATAAGGAGTGATTATTATATGATCTAGGTAAAGAGAATGAACTTCGAAAACATAAGATATTTTATTTATTGTTTGGAAAATATAAGCATTATAAGAAATGGTTGGATTTTAACACAATGTATTATTCAGAGGGTATAAGAAACAATCATTATGACAGAATGTATATGGATCTTTATTGAAAAGAGAATAATAGTAGTTCAATGGGATATGACAAAAGAGGTGAAAAATTTTATGAAAAAGATAGAAATTTTTTACAAGCAGGAGAAGATATAAACTGGTATAAGTATAAGATGAGTAGAGGTGTATCGGGACCTATATTTATAGATGCTATAAAAGAGTTTATTAGTAAGAGTACGAGAAACAATGAATTGAGTACATGAGACACTCATCTTTCATTCGAACAAATATGGTATCTCTTTGAAAGTATTCATTTTGACTTTGAATCACTCTTTGAAGAAACTTTCAGAATTAAGGATTTTTTTGATGAATACAGGAGTTTTTTTAACATTGATATAAAAATCAACCCAGAGATGCTTCGTTCTGGTATGTGCTCTCTCCCAGAAGAAAAAATACTGGAGTTTTTACTAGAATCTCCTATGGATCCTGTACTAGAGGATATCTTTACACAAATATTGAGAAATGATATACAACGTAAAGCACTAAAGTGAGCTTTTATAAAATATATGGAAAAACCATCGGTGTGTAGTTTCTACAAGAAGGTAAATAAGCTCGTTGATCTTCCTGATTACTCTCAAAATAAAAAAAGTCGTGCGTATGGAACATACTTGAAGGAGGAAGTTATTCAAGCTTGTATTTCTGAATTGGAGCAGAAGCCAAAGACTTTTAGTGATAAACCATTCCATTTTTTGGAGCTCAATAGCAAAGAATTATATAGATATAAATTAGGAAAATTGGCTTGGAAAGTGAAAGATTTTTTTGGTGATGAGTATGTTCCTATCTTTAACTGATTAGTAAAAGAATGGTATGAAAAACTTGATGAGAGAAAGTTGCTTGATCTTATATGAGAATGTGCAGAAGATGAAAAGAGAGAAAGTAATTTTTTATATCTGAGACAACATTGATTTTATGAAAAAGTATTAGAGGTTTGTAAGAAGAATAGAGAGAGCGAGAAAGTAAAGAGAATGGAGAAGCAGATAGAAAAGGATCCTTATACATCTCGTTTTCTTTACTATGTTTTTAGAGATATTAATAAGGGGAAATAAGTTTATATATGTTATGTTATAGAATGCTCAAACTATTTTGAACAAAAGAAAATTACCAAATAAGAAAAAAGATTCCTTGATGATTCCAAGCGAATAGTTTTTATACGAAAGAACACCAAGGAAACTTGGATTTTATTCGTGGTATAGATGAAAAAATTGCATATGCGAGAAGAGAAAATTCTTTTGATACGAGCAGACAAGATGATGAAAAAGTAGTAAATATTAATTTTCTTCTTGATCTGTTTGATCTAAAATGGGAGGAGCTTACAGAAATGTTTAATAATTATAAACAAAGTCAAAGTATATTAAAAAAATTTAGAAAAGATGGTGAAGATGAGAAATATGCTACATTTTTTTTACCTTCCTATATGAGTAATGACTCTAGAGAAGTAAAAAAGAGCTCAATAGATATTTCTTCGTATTCTAAGCTTAATGATTTGTTGGATTTTTTTTATTATAAAAAGACTGCCGTATTTCTTAAAAAAAATAGACTTGAGTATAGTCATTATTTAGGAAAATATATATGTCCAATATACTCGTGATTTCTTTTGAAACAAATTCCTGGCCTATCCGACAAAGATATTACTCTAGATGATAAGGCTATAGATGAAATTATTGATTTATTACCAAAGAATGTAGAGGTAGAGAGAAAAGAGGAACTTTTATGTGAGTACCCCTTAGAGTCTCATTCATTTCTTGAAATAACTCTACAAGACTGAGTAAAAATCCATTTCGTAAAAGCCCTTATGGGTGACATACTCTTTTATGCTGTAGAAGTATTTTCAAAAGAGGTTTATAGTTTTTTTCGAGCGCTTCATATAAACTATATATGTTCGTTTAACAAGTTTTATTCTGATACTATTCTCTCTTTTTTAGATTTTTGAATATTTGATCTAAAGAAGTTAGATATAGCTAGTATATCAAAAAAAGTTCGAGAGTATAGAGAGTTTATAAGCGTGAGGAATAGTTTTTTAGTCTTACACTGAAGGACTGAAGATGAAATAGAAAAGTCAATGAAAAAACATACTTCTATATTTAATGGGCTAGGTTATAAAAATATTCTTGATATGTGATGAAGACAGGAGTACATCCTTGGGTTATGAGGGAATTGCGAGCCTTCTATATTGACTTTAGTTGATAGAGCACATTTAAAAGAGAAGGATAATATTAATTGGTGTAAATATAAGCTTGATATGGATGCCTCCTGAGAGGTTTTTATTGATTCTCTAAAGGAGTATATAAGAGAGAGTGATAGAAACACTCTTATCGACTGAGTAAATATCATTCCAGTTCAGAAGTATCCAGAACTTGTAGAAGAAGTTTTTAATTGCATTTGATTTGATTGGTCGGCAATTTCTAAAAATAAAGAGCAAATGCAGAACCTTAAAAATGAACTAGAAGTATTTTTTCATTTTGATTTTTCTCAAAAAAGTAATTTTGAATCTGAAGAATCAAAGCTAGATATAAAATCTTTCTATGGAATATTTGTGGAGGCAATATGTGAAAATTATTATTAATTTTAGTAAATGTTACAACTTTTTTGAAAAAATAATCGAATAAATAAGAGATCTACTCTTTGAACAAAAGTAGATGATTTTTACACGAAGGAACATGAGAAGAATCTCAAGTTTTTTGAATGTTTTGAAACGTTCTGAGTTGAGATAATGAGAGTTTGGAGCCTCGCAATTTCGGAGCAAAAAGATCCAGAAGAGGTACGAGATATTCTAGCGGAAAAACTCAAGAGTTATGTTAGAAAATATAATATCTGATATGCTGAATACAGAGCAATACTTTGCGATCGGCCCTTGAGTTTCAAAAAAGAACATATCTCTCTGATTCCTTTTCTCTTACAAGAGTGAGCAGATGTACAGAAAATGGAATATGATATGATGTTTGAGGATAAAGAAACAGCTATTTCTTTTGATTTTTCTCATTGCCATGGGGTTGAGAAGTTTATAAGATATGTGGAATACAAAGAGAAATATAACTTTCTCCATAAAAATGGGTTTCAATATAATCCAACATATAAGTGATATACAAATGTTGTATATCTTTGAAACCTATTTGATGCTTTTAAGGTCTTAGAAGGGAAGGCTTGAATTATAAATGAGAAAATATTGAATGAAATTGTATCACTTTTTCCTCACTGAGTGAAAAATACAAAAGTGAAGAGAGAATGAGAAAAAAAATCTTCTACATTTTACTACTCTGTTCTTGAAATCGAACTTAAAAATGGAGAAATAATAGAGGTGATTAATGAGGGGATGACAGCATTCTTTCTTGTAAAAGAGTATACGAAAGATATGTATGTATTTTTTAGGGAACTCTACATCAAGTATATGAATCAATACAAGGAAAATTTTAATAAAAAAGTTATTTCTCTATTAGACTTGAGTACTGAAAAAAATAAGAACAACATAGCTTGTCATGTCCATTTTAACTATGATATTATATGAAAAGTCTATTCAAAAAAAGATAAAAAATTGAAGAATAAAAAGGCTTTTTGAAAAGATTTTTTACAGGCTTTTTGAGAAATAAAGGAGAATAAGGATTATATTAAGAAAGAAATTTTAGAAAGAACGAAAATAGAGTTGATGTTTCCTTCGAGATGGTGGTGATCATATAATTATATGGTTGAGACCTTTGGTATGTGGTGAAGTGAGAATATATCGTATTGAGATATTGTGAGCTCGAATAGCAATTGGTTTCATTATGACCTAGATTTTCAAGCAAAGTGATCTGTATTTATTGATTCTTTTATTGAGAATATCAAGAAAAGTTCTCACAATACGAATATGTATACTATCAGGCAAAAAGAAACCCAAATGCTTGAGTCTATTTTTGCGCGTACCAGTATGTCTCAAGAGAATCTTATATCTCCTAAAAAAAGAGAGGTAGGGAATGATAAAGAGTTTCAAATCTCTTGCTTGGAATTTATATGAGTTGATATATTTCAGATATTGAGAGAAGATAAAGTTTGAGAATTCAAGGATGAAGTGAAGCAAGTTTTTAAAGGAATCGCTCATAACCTGATATGATGCCTGATAGAAGAACAAATCAAAAAAAGACCAAAGCAAGAAGTATTAGACTTCGTACTTGATGTGTGTGAATTTTGTTCAGAAAAGTGAGAGTATTCAGAGAGTTTGAAGTATTTGGAAGGAAGTGATTCTTTAACTAAAACTTGTGGAAAACTTAAAGAAAATAAAAGATTGGCTCATGTATTCAAAAAATCACAGTGAGACAGGGTTCCAATAAAACTATATAAATTTTTGTATGGAATAGTACACTTTGAAGAACCAATAAAATTCAAGGAAATATCAGAAGAAATTGTAAAAAAAGATATACTATTTAAACGGTAAATGGGAAAAAATAAAAAATCATATTAATAAATTATCTAAAAATGCTAAAACTACTCTGAAACAATTACTGAATCGATAAGAAATCTACACTCTGAGTGAAAGTAGATGATTTTTATACGAAGCAACATGAAGAGAACCTCAAGTTTTTTGATGACTTAGATACATTTAGGGAGACGATCATGAGATTAAGGATATCTCAAATAATAACAAGCCCAGATGAGAATATGGTTGAGAGTACCCTAGATACTATAAAGGTTTTTTGATGAGATAGAGTTCATTATAAAAGGGTAGTATGTAAGAGGGGAATCAGTATACAAGAGAACAGAAGTTTTATTCCTCATTATTTATGTAAAGTAGGTATGCCAGAGAGTTTTATATATGCAGGTAAAAATATTTTTATTGACCTTGATTTTTCATCATATGATGGAATGGAAAAATTCTGTGAGTATGTAGATTTTAGAGAAAAAGATATTTTCTTGAGGAATAATGGTTTTGATTACAATCCGCATATAAAAAAATATATCAATACCATATATTCTTGAAATTTATTTCAAGCCTTTGATATATTCAAGGACAAGGTATGAGAAATAGATGACGAGGTGATAGAAAGTATTATAAAACTTCTTCCAAAGAATATACTGGAGATAAAAAAACAATCAAAAACTATATATGACTATCCAAAGAATTTTACGTCTTTTCTAGAAATAACACTCAAGGACTGAGAAAAAGTAGACCTGGTAGAGTGTGATAATAATATATTTTTTAGTGTAAATACAGGGAGTAAAGATATATACCATTTCTTCAGGGAGTTATATATAAGCTATTTGAACCAGTATAAAAGTAACTTTAATAAAAAGATAGTTTCATTACTTGATTTATCCTCTGTGAAGATTTGAAGAGATAAGGGGTATGGAAAGGATATATTAGGAGCATTTTGAAATAGAAAAGAGATCAAAGAAGAAATTAAAAAAATGAATAATAAAGAGCCGATTCAATCTCAAGTTTCAAATATGAACTATATTCTCCAGTGATGAATAGACAGAAGAAGAGAAGATGAAATAGTAGCTCTCGATATATCAAGGCTAGAAAAAGGAGACAATATAGATTGGTCCAAGTATGATATATCTCTTGATAGCTCAGGAAAAATGCTGATTGATCCGATAAAGGAATATATAAAAAGTAGTAATAACAATATTTATGTTGACTCTTATTATCTCCCTCCTTATTTACTTGAAAGAGATGATGGGTATATAGGTTTGAAATTAGGATTAGATAACTCAGCTTCTATAAGTATTACTGATACGAAAGAACGAAAGGTAGCATCAAGATGACCTTCTAAGATCGATGTATCTGAGCACTATGAGTTTCAAAAGGCTTGTCTAAAAATCATGTGAATAAATGTATTAAAGATATTTGAAAATGGTACTCTCTGATTTTTAAAAAAAGAAATGAATTATTTTTTTAGGTGAATAGCTCCTAGACTAATGGAAGACTTTCTAGAAAAGAAATTTAAAACTCAAGAAGAAAGATTTACATTTATGATAAGTATTCTTGAAACAGCTTCAGAAAACATAAGGTATTTAGAGTATTTTGAAGATTTATTAACAGATCTATTTATAGTAGAAAGCATTATAGGATTTGAAAATCATGAGAGGTGCGTGAAACTCTATAATAAATTAGAGAAGAGAGAATATTGACCATACTTAGCTCCTAGATATGGAGATACTACGGTTCTTAGATGTTTTAGAGAGGCTTGAGTGATGCAGGATGAAGACAATATAGATCAAGACTCTAAGACTTTAATCTGAAAGACAAATTTAATAACATTATAAGAAATTTTTTATCGTAATGCTCAAATTACTTGGAAATACATCCCAAGAAAAAAAACCACTTACTTCATGAGAGAAGTTGAGGAATTTTTATATGAAAGAACATGAAGAAAATCTCAAGTTTTTTGAAGTATTAGATAAAAAAATAGAGGGTGAGAGAAGGAGGTGTACGTTGCTTGTTAGCTGAACTAATGAAAAGAATGAGGTAGATATGTATGATATATTTAAATCATTGTGAGTAGAGAAAAATTGCTTTGAGTATTTTTCACGAGATTTTTTTTGAGAGGTATATGATACAGGGTGGAAAGCACTTAACAATTACGAGATTGGGCAATTTTTAGAACGAATAAAACAATATGAAATAAATCAGATGGCAAATAAAAGTAAATTTTATTACCATAAGGATTATCATGAATATATTCACTTTCTCTATCCTGGAAAACTCTTCTCAGGTTCTGAAATCTTTGAGGGTCATTCAGGAAGAGTGGATCAGGAATACATAAAAGACTTTATAAAACTTCTTCCGAAAGATGTTGAAAAAAAATTTACCGAAGGGCAAATACTCCCTGAGAACTTTCCTCATTTTGAATCTCCTATGCAAATCACTCTGAAAGATGGAGAGGAAATAAAGTTGGTAGTTGATAGAAGAGAGAATCTATTACTTATGACGGACTTATTTAATAGAAATATATACAATTTTGGAAGAGAACTCTATACGAACTATATTACTTCATTGAGAAAAAACTACAAGAAAAGAGTTATTTCACTTCTCGACTTTCAAACACCGAAAATAAACCAGGCTATATGAATGACGCAATACTCTGATTTTGTAAATAAAAAGGTAAAATTTCTATTGCTCAGAGAATTTATTTTTGACATGAGAGAGTGAGAAAAAAGTAGAGTGCAGGTGTCTTCAGGTTCAGATTTTTCTTTTTGACTCTATAATATAGAAAACAGCTTGTTGATTGATAGTATAGATCTTGAAAAACTTTTTGAAAAAGTAGAAAATAAACTTGGGAAAGGTTATAGAGAAATATATATAGACTTTGTGAAGAGTGTACTCTCAAAACAGAGAAAAGAAAAACTATTCGATATGATACTCAAATCGGCTGGTATATGATTGGAGTCTTGGGAAGATAGCAAAAAAGAGCGAATAAATAAGAACTTTTTATACCTGAGAAAAATAGGATTCTATGAAAGAGTTATTGAAATTTTTCAGGAATGTTGAGGAGAAGAAAAAGTGAAAAATCTAGATATAAATATTACATCTTCAGAATTTTTGTATTATCTTTTGAGGGATATAAAAAGTCCATCACTGAAAAACCTTTTTAAATACAAGGGATGAGAACTTCAGAAAATAGATAAGAACGAAATACTAAATCTTTCAGAGACTGATAAGTTTACGCTTTTACTTGAATCACCAATAAATCTAGATACGAGAGAGGCTATTACATCTTTATTACAATCAAAACACAAAGAGGATTTACAGTTTATATTTTCGAAACTTCCAAACGATAAAAGACTAGAAGAGTTTTATAAATGAGTAAAGTTTTTATGTGAGTTATCAACTTTTTTTGAACGCGAAAAAAAAGAGAATCCACCATTTATTCAGTATGGGAAGCTATTAAAAACTACCCTTGTTTGAGGGATGGTGAGTTGAGATATATGTATTACAAAATCAGAAGAATCTTATAATAGTGTTTTACATAATTTATTGGGTGTTGACATTGTGGATATGAACTACTGTAGCTTGCAATGAGTAGAATATGAAATGGAAGCAATTTTTTGAAAAGCTTCCACCTCTATATTTCAAAATCATATAAAAGCGATATATAAAGAATATAATGAAGAAAACTTATTAGATTTTGTAATAAAATGCTGAGGAAAAGCTTCAGATTATGATAGAGGAAAGCAAAAGCAAATAGAGAAGAATTTTATGTATTTAAAAAGTATATGATTCTACAATGAGATATTAACAATATTGAAAAAACCAGAATATAAAACACAAAAACAAATAATTATAAAGAACTTTAGATGAGATATTTACCGCTCAAAATTTATATATTCACTATGGAGAGATCTCCATTATCCTGAAATATGAGAAAAACGTTTTGTAAAATCTACAGGCAGAGCATTGTTCGAAACCTTTTTAGAATCACCAATAAATAAAGAGAAACAACGGCAGTTCTCTGCTTTGATGAAATATGGGAGTAAATTTTGGAATACTTTTGAGGATTTTCATCAAGATGAAAGAGTAAAACAGTTCTACAAAAAAATATACTCTCTTTATTCTATTTCAAAGGATTCAGATGAATATAAAGAAAACAAACAATTTATAGAGTATGCAAATGAAGTAAGAAATCACTTATCAAACGTAGTATATGAACGAGCTATTACTCCTGAGAGTATTGATGAGGCACCATTTGCTTTTCTTGAAATAGATACTGATTCATTATATGACAAGGATTTAAAAAAATGTTCGGATCAGCTGTCAGAATTTTATGGTGAGAAAATAGTACCTATATTTGAAAAGTGTATATTTAATGCTTATAATTCATATAATGAGGAGACGTTATCAAATATTCTTTGAAAGTGTTGAATACAACAACCTGAACGGGAAAAAAGAAAGTCACAACAAAGAGAAAACAACCTTTTATACGTTAAGGGTATATATAACGAAAAACAATGAATACTATTTAATAATAAGTTAAAGCTTATTTTTAATAAAAACCCAGAGATGGAAGAAAAAGTAAAGTCTGATATGTATGGTTCTTATCTTTTACTCTTTTTATTTACCACGAAACATAATCAAGAGTTAAGAGACTTGTTTCACAATAAATACAACAGTAGGAAACCAATTATAAAACAAGATATATTAGATCTAAGTGATCATAGTATATTCGAACTCTTTCTCACATCACCAATTAATCCAGATATTCATAAAGTATTTACATCTATAATAAAGTGATGAGGAAAAAAACGCTTGAGAAAGGTATTTGAGGAGAACCAAGGAGATAAAAAAATATGGGATTTTTATAGAAAAGTAGAGTCTCTTAGTTGGCTTCCAACTTCTTATGTAAGTGAAAAAGAAAAAAATGGGGCACTCAAGGAATATGCTTGGTTACTGAAAAAGCACTTTTTTTCTAAAGTTAAAGTACTTCCAAAGAGCCTTGATAGCTGAGTTTTTGAAACATTTAATATTAATATACCAAGAAATATACCAAACCTAGAAAAAATATCTCGAGAAGTATCAAGGTCCTTTGGAAAAGAGTATCACGAAAGATTTCTTCGTCTTTTGAGGGAGAAGTACGATTCTTTGGAAGATAAAGAGCTACTGGAGATGATACTAAAGTGTGGAAAAAATGATGGATTTTCTTATGAGAATGATGGATATAAACAAGTAGAAGAAAATTTCTTTTTTCTTAAAAAAATATGATTCTATAAGAAAGTAATACATATCTTAGTAGTGAATTATATTCTGGGTAATAAGAAGGAACCTGTGAAGAAATTAGTAAAAAAAGTTAAGAATGACTCATCATATTCTAAGTTTTTGAGCCAGCTTATACAAGACCCACTATATGCTCTGTCTTACACACAAGCAGTCGAATACCTGACAGAAAAAGTTGATAGAATGAAATAATACAAAATAACCTTAATTTATAACCTCAAAAATGCTAAAAATACTTTGAAAAAATAACTATTGAATCGATAAAAAATCTACACTCTGAGTGACAGTAGATGATTTTTATACGAAGCAACATCAGGAAAATTTAGGATACTTTGATGAAGTAGAGAAGTTGAAGAAGACTATTTGGAGGTCTTGGACCTTAACTATTTCTTCTGGGAATGCGTCTTTTGATTCTTTAGCTGATAAACTTAGCTTTATACTTCATAAATGAGCTCTTTGAATACCTCGTAATATGTTCTATGATAGTATAGAATATAATGATGAAACGAGTTATTTAAATAGTGTTCTAGATCAATGATGATATGATTTGCAGAATATGCTGAATAAGCTTTTTTTAGAATGAGAAAATACTGCTATAGAGTATGATATTTTAACATCTAAAGGTTTAGAAGAGTTTATAAAACTCCTGAGTTTATTAGAACAAAATAATATATTCCGAAAGAATGGATTTCAGTACAACCCTCATATAAAAAAGTATGTAAATACTATATATGCTGGAAATCTATTTGAATCACTTTGAATACTACCAGACAAAATAGGAAGAATAGATGATGGAATAATAGATGAAATAATAAAAATATTACCAAAAAATAGAGGAAAAATAGAGAAACAGTTTGAGGTGATGCATAATTATCCGGTAGATTTTACTTCGTTATTAAAAGTTACTCTTAAAGATGGAGAAATAATGCAGCTAGTACAGTGTGAAAATACACTATTTTTTTCTGCTACGAACTATACCAAGGACTTGTATATATTTTTTAGAGAACTATACATTATTTATATAAAACAATATAGGGAACACTTCAATAAAAAAAATATTTCCCTTCTTGATTTCAGTGCTTCTAAATCTAAGAACAATATTATGGGTTCTTCGATATATAGTGTGCATACATTGTTATCTGAAAAAAACTTTATAAAAAGAACACAATGAGATTTTGAAAAAAGGTTTTGAAGCATTGTAGAAAATAAAAAATATGTAAAAACTCCTGATTTTCTTCAAATACTTTTAGAAAAAATAGAGCTTTCTAGGAAAAAAGCTTCTTTTCATAAAGATGATTTTATATCATACTGTCTTACTTGAGATAGAGGTACTGGCTTTTGTTCATCTTATCTTTGATGATGAGATGAAATGAGTATCTATAACAAGTGAATTACAACTTGAAATATTATACAAAAAGATAGAGAGAGATTGAGAGAGAAAAAATATATAGATTGGTACAAATATGACCTTGATTTTAAGAGTGCAAAAAAAGATGATACTTTTATAAGTAAAATGATTTCACACATAAAAAATAGCAAACATAACCTTTATTGTAGTAAAAGTAACACTATAAAATTTCATAGTAATGATTTTCAGAAAGCTTGTATCCAAGCAATATGAGTTGATGTGTTAGAAATTTTGAAAGATAATAAAATAGAGGTATTTGAAGAAGAATTAAGAATATTTTTCAAGCAATCTTGAGAGTGAAAGGTCATCCAGTTCCTTATAAAGGACGCATTAGAGAAAAAAAGTATAGAAGAAATAGGAGAACTTTTTATAGCTATGTGAACAAAAGCAGTAGAAGATTCTTCATATATTAAAAATTTTGAGTACCTTTGAGAGAGTGAGAAAATAAAAAAAGTACTTTATGAACTTAGAGGTGATGAGAGACTGGCAAAAATATATATGAAATTAAGTCGACTCGATAGATCATCTATTTCTGAATATTTATTTTTAGATGAGATGAAAAGTAATATTATTGAAGAGCAGATTCAAAATGATATTAAAAAACTGGAAAACTGAGAAGATATTGATTGGTTTCGATATGATTTAGATCTATTAGGTCAGTGATGAAATACTTTGGGTGTTTCCAAGGAGATTTTTGTAAAACCAATGAATACATATATAGAAAAATGAAGAGAGAATGTTTTTTATGCAAAAGAGTATATTTCTGTAAGTGAGAATTTTTCTTTTCAAAGTCTATGTATACAAAAAGCTTGAGTTGATGTATTAAGTATTTTGAAGGAATCTAAAATACATTATTTAGAGTGAGAAATAAAGAGATTTTTTCACTGAATGGCACCGAAGCTAATAGAGTCTTTGATAGAAGAGGCTTTTGAAAAACTTTCTGAAGAAGAGAGAATTCGTTTTGTATTTGATGTTTTTGATTGAGATTTTGAAGAATCATCATCTGTGAAGAAGTTTGATTATTTAAAAAGAATTAAATGAATGAGGGAAGTAGCATGAAGTTTACTGAGTGATAATAGATTTGCCAGTATGTCTGAAGATAAATCTAACCTTATAACACTTTTAATGTGTGCAGCTTTGAGAGAAAGAATAGGACATTAATTAGGTATCTAATTCATCCTTGCTTTTTCATTAAAAAAAGATATAAATAATAAAATTTTATATCTTTTTATTAATTATGGACGTACATGTAAACGGTGAAAAAGATGAGTATGAGAGAAGAAAACAAGCACTGGAAGAACAATCAACTGAACTTCTTGAAGAACTTGCAGAAAAGGGGATTAAGTTTGAATGAACTTTTGTAAAGCTTCAGTCTTTTGTAAATGGAATAAGAAATAGAACCAATAAAGTAATTTTTAATGATAGGTATAAGAGGCTCACAAAAGATCAGATTAAAACATTAAAGAAGTCAGAAAAAATAAAAAAAGACGTAGATGTTTTGATGGAACATTATAGAACAAAAGTCTGAGAAAAGATAAAGGATATTATGGAAAATACCGATGCAATGGAAATATCCAAGCATCCTTGGAAAATCCCTTTTAAGATGCTCTTTACTACACTCAAAGACAATATAAAGATGAATAGGGAGTTTTGACCAATACTAAAAAAACTTCGTAAACCACTTGAGTTATCATCACATTATAAACAAAACAATTATGAAAAGGAGTTTCATACATTTTTTGAGAGGTTTATGTGAATTAAGTATCATACTGATCGTTCTATTATAGAAAAAAAAGATGTTTTCTGGGTCTACTGATTACTAAACTATTATGTAAAGGATATATTTGTTCTGTGAGAAGGTTGAGAAAAAGTATCCTATAGAGAACTAAAGAAACAAGCAAAGAAAGATAAAAAGAATAGCAAACAGACTCGTAAAGAAAAAAAGGAAGCACAAACTCAAAGGATAAATGAAATGATACGAGAAAATACATCTTTTTGAAAAAATATAGCCGAAATAGAAAAATTAAAACAAGAAGGAAAAAGGGTTTTTGTAGTGGTTCCTCACCCATCATACCTTTGAGCCGTTATGCCAAGATACGCATTGATGAAGCTTGGTTTTAAAGAAGTGGCAGGAAACTGGAACTTCATATGTGGACCAAGAGTGCTTTCGAGTTGGATTATTGCTTGGTGAGCAAAGACGATATGAAATCTTTGGATGACACTCCCTTCTACTGATACTACACCAATAAAAACAGAAGGGCTTGAAAGAGACTTAAGGCTACAAGCAGTTAAGACCAGTAAATTGGCATCATGAAATATAGATAAAGTAAAGTTTGCCGTTGGAGAAAGAGCTCTTTATGATGCAACAAAAGGTGAGGTATTCGTAGTAGCACCAGAGTGATCAAGATCAAATGAACTGAAGGATGGTACGATTGACTTAAAGTATTGTTCACCGAATGTTTTTGGTTCTTTTATTAAACCCGGGGATTATGTGGTTGCTTTGACTCAAACTTGAAGTGAGAATGTACTTCCAAAATGAGCAATTAAACCAAGAAAGGCCTCTATATGAATATCTCTTTGAAGACCAACAGAAGTTACCGATGAAGATATAGTAAAAAAACAAGAAGCTATAGATACAGTAATGACTAAGGTATCAGAGCTCCCAAGTCTTGCACCTATTATTTATAAAACAAAATCATCTTCCAAAGTATCACAAGAATCCTCTAAAGAAGATATATGTGATCCATGAGATCAATTTCCCAAAAAAAACGTATAAATTTTAATTTGCTTTTTATTTCAGTTTCTATATAATCGTGCGCGTTAAAAATTTCCTAGTATTTTTATATTTACAAATATGACCTTAAGTACGATACTAACAGATGCTTTGAGTATGTATACTCATCCATGAGTGATTATATGAATTTTAGTAGAGTTATTACTCATAATTTTCATTATTATTGCATTCAGAAAATTTCCAAAATCAGGACCAGTATTGCTCTTTGATTTCGCTTTTGAAAAGGTATATGAATTTTTTGAAGAAATTCTTTGAGAATGAGAGAAACAATGGATTAAAACTTATATAACGATCCTATTTTTCATTATACTGATCTCAAATCTTTTTGGAGTATTTTTAGAATTCTTCCTTCCAATATTTGGACATGGTTTAGAACACTATATAAAGATACCAACAGCGGATATCAACTTCAATCTTGCCATGGCTATTGTATGAGTAGTGATAATGATTATAGAACAATTCAAACACTTGTGATTGAAACACTTTGCTTACGATTACTTTCCTGTTCTATGAAAAGGATATATTCCATATGAACTTGGGAGCCTCCCAAAATTTATAGACTATCCTCTCTTCCTCATCATTAAAATCTTTGATATTATTATTTCATTGTTTTTATGAGTGCTAGAGATAGTATGACATCTTGCGAAGCTTATTTCTCTTTCGTTCAGGTTGTTTGGTAATGTAACCTCTGGAGGAATATTGTTAGCGATGCTTGTATGAGCGGTATCTGCACTGAGTCTAAGTCTTATAAATATAGAGTTTCCAGTGATAATACCACTTATAATATATATACAAGAATTATTGGTGGCATTGATACAAGCTTTAGTTTTCCCACTCTTAGTAGCAATATTTATAAAAGTTGCGAAGGTGTCGGAATAGAACAGAATATATTTTAATTTTTTAATTTTATTTACATATGGAATTATTGAGCTACGTATGACCATGACTTGCGGTAGGACTCTCATGAGTTTGAGTTGCAATTGGACAATGAATACTTGCTAAAAAAGCAATGGAAGTTATTTGAAAAACTCCAGCTATGACTACATTTTACTTAACGGTTACTATTCTTGGTATCGCACTAGTAGAATCTGCTGTTATATATGGACTCGTTATTGCATTTCAATTGCTTGCATCTGAAACACTTGGTTTATTCTCTTCAATGGGAGCATGATTTGCAATCTGAGCTGCTTGATTATGAGCAGGTTGGTGAGAAGGGGTACTTATAGCCTGAGCTCTTGGAGCGATGGAAAGAAACCCTGAAATCAAATGAAAAATAATGACCTTTATGGTACTGTTTGTAGCATTGGTTGAGGTAACTGCTATCTATGGTTTGATTATTGCATTTAAGATTATCGGATTTGATACAGAATCAGTGGTTCATCTTGGAGCTGGTCTCGCTATCGGTCTTGCTTGAGTATGAGTAGCGATAGGTAGATGATATCTATCAGAAGAAGCATTAGAAGTAATGGGAAGAAACCCAAAAATGATAAGCTTTTTCTTAACAGTTTCTATTCTTTGAGTAGCACTAGTAGAATCTGCAGCAATATATGCATTAATCGTATCATTCCAAATTCTATCAATTGAAGGTTTAGATGCTATCGCTTCTGTTGGAGCTGGTCTTGCTATTTGATTAACAGGTTTGGGAGCTTGAGTAGGTGAGTGACTTCTTATTAAAGGAGCTATGAACTCTATGAATAGATCACCAGAAACAAAATGAAAGATAATGGCATTTATGGTATTATTTGTTGCTTTGATAGAGGTAGTAGCAATCTACGGTTTGATTATAGCTTTCAAAGCTTTAGGGTAGACCTCCCCCAACCCCTCCTTAGTAAGGAGGGGAGTAGAATAGCCCCTCCCCTTACTAAGGGGAGGCAGGGAGGGGTCTGCTATTTTAAAATATTTAACTAATTTAATATTATGGACGATTTAAACTTAGGAGTAATCATTGCTCAAATCATAAACTTTGGAGCTTTGTTCTTCATCTTTAAATACTTTTTATGAGATAAACTCGTAAAGCTTATTGGTGAGAGAAAAACTCAACTAGAAAAGATTGATAATGTAGAGTCTGATGTAAAAGTAAGACTTGAAAAAGCAGATAAAGATGCTGAAAAAGTATTAGAAAAAGCAAGAGAAAAAGCAGGTGAAATTGAAAAATCATCAGCAAATCTTGCAAAGAAGAGTAAAGAAAAGATTATAGCTGAAGCTGAAATGCAGGCAGATAGTATTGTATCATGAGCAAGAGCAGATATAGAAAAAGAAAAGCTTTCTATGATGAGTGGTATAAAATCAAAAGTAATTGATTTATCTTTGAAGCTAAACGAAAAGTTATTTACTTCTGAGAAAGCAAATAAAGACTTTATGGAAAAAGAACTTAATTCTATTAACCCTTAATTATATGGAAAACGTAAATGTAGATACACTTGATTTGCAAGGTTTACAAAATCTATTAAATGAGGTAAAAACATATAAGGATTTAAGAAGTAAACTTGGAAATAGATGAGTCGAACTTTTCAAAAGAAACATGGAGAATAAGCATCTCTTACTCGTTGAGTACTTTCCTTCCGTTGGAAAAGAGCTGGCAAGAGAGATAGCACTATGAGTCTATAAAAAGAGTTTTGACTTGAATGTAGATGAGACTGATATAGTTTTTACTCCTAAAGAAGCAGTAAAGTGATGAGTAAAAGTCTATAAAGATGATTTTATGGTTGATGTCAGTTTTTCGAAAATAGAAAAACTTATAGCGTAGCAGTAAAATAAATATATTTTTAATTTTTAATTCATAAGCATGTCAAACGATATATTAAAAGGTATCATAAATGAAATAGAGAACAAGATTGATTCTACTGATATTAATCCAGAAGTAGAAAATGTCGGTGAAGTATTTTATTTATGAGATGGAGTAGCTAAGGTTTCTGGTCTCAGAAACGTTGCATATAACGAAGTAGTTGATTTTGAATCTGGAGCAACCGGTATTGCTCTGAATTTAGAAGAACACTTTGTATGAATAGTAGTATTAAGTGGTTTTAATACGATTAAAGAATGAGAAAAGGTAAAATCATCTGGAAAGATACTTGAAGTTCCAGTTGGAGATGCACTCGTTGGAAGAGTAGTAGATGCCCTTGGAAATCCTATTGATGGTCTCGGCGAGATTAAATCGAGCGAATCATATCCAGTAGAAAGAGTAGCAACATGAGTAATGGCAAGAAAGTCAGTTCATGAACCACTTGAAACTGGTTTAAAAGCAATCGATGCCCTCGTTCCAATTGGAAGAGGACAAAGAGAACTTATTATTGGTGATAGACAAACAGGAAAAACTCAAGTAGCAATCGATGCTATCCTAAATCAAAAAGGACAAGGAGTGAAGTGTGTATACGTAGCTATTGGTCAAAAAGAAGGAAAAGTAGCAAGAATCGTAGAAGAATTAAGAAAAAGAGGAGCTATGGAATATACTATTGTAGTTTCAGCATCAGCTTCTGATCCAGCAGCTATGCAATATCTTGCTCCATATGCAGGGTGTGCTATGGCAGAGTATTTCATGTTTAACAAAGGACATTCACTTATTATATATGATGATCTTACAAAACAAGCAAATGCATATAGAGAAATGTCACTTCTTCTTAGAAGACCACCAGGAAGGGAAGCCTACCCATGAGATGTATTCTACCTACACTCTAGACTTTTAGAGAGATCTTCAAAACTAAACGATGATTTATGAGCAGGTTCTATGACCGCTCTTCCAATAATTGAAACACAAGCTTGAGATGTATCTGCATATATCCCTACGAATGTAATATCAATTACTGATGGACAAATCTTCTTACAATCTGACTTATTTAACTCTGGGCAAAAACCAGCGATTAATGTATGATTATCAGTTTCGAGAGTATGAGGTTCTGCACAAATAAAAGCAATGAAAAAAGTTTCAGGTACTTTGAAGCTTGATCTCGCTCAATACAGAGAACTCGAAGCATTTTCTCAATTTGCTTCTGATCTTGATCCTGAAACAAAGAAACAACTTGATAGATGAGCGAGAATGATGGAACTTTTGAAACAAGGTATATATGCTCCAGTACCAGTTGAAGCACAAATCTGTGCTATATATGCTGGTTCTAAAGGATTCCTAGATACTATTGATACTGCAAAGGTTGGAAAGTTTGAAGCTGATTTATACCACGCACTTGATGACGAAAAACAAATACTGGTAAGTATTAAAAGAGAAAAACAAATTACAGAAGATACAGAAAAAAATCTAATAGAACTCATTAGTAAAGTAGTTGAGATTTATAAATAAGATAATCCATCCCCCCAACCCCTTGCCTTTCATACGAAAGGAAGGGGAGAAGGAAAAGGTTTGCAATAATGCTTCCTTTAGGATTAAAGGAAGCTGTCCGAAGGACTGATGGATTATAAAAATATTAACTAATAAAGGTTTATGGCAAATGCTAAAGAAATAAAGAGAAAGATAAGTTCGATTAAGAACACTCAGAAAATCACGAAAGCGATGGAGCTTATCTCTACTGTAAAGATGAAAAAAGCAAGTGACCTTGCTCTCTCTAAGAGAGAATTTACACTTGAGATGTTGAAGATATTCTTGAAAGTAGAAGAGTACTTGGAAGATTTTCCTCTCTTTTCTGATGGAAAATGAGAAAAGACATTAGCAGTAGTAGTTACTTCTAATAAAGGTCTTTGTGGAGGATACAACGTAAACGTGATGAAGAAAGTAAATTCTTATATCAAAGAAACATGAGAAGAACTTGATTTTATAACCGTTTGAAAAAAAGCAGCAAACTTTGTTGCAAGAACTGGGAATAATCTTATTGCTGATTTTTCATGAGAGTTTGCTGATCATGTAGAATGAGTCTTTACGAAAGAAATATCTGGTCTTATGAGAGATGAATTCTTAACAGGTAAGTATAAGAAAGTAGTAGTTTTTTATAACTACTATGTAAATACTATTAAGCAAGTAGCAGTAGCGAAAATATCACTTCCGATTGACTCAGAAGATATTAAAGGGTATCTCATGAGTGTACTAGAAGATCATTTTGATTTAGAAAAAGAGTTGGAAATTGTTCCTACAAACTATGACCTAGAGCCTACGGCATCTACTCTTGCAGTTGAAGTAGTTCCTATTATTCTTGATATGATATTCCACGGACTATTACTAGAAGCAAAGGCTTCAGAACATTCATCTCGTATGGTTGCGATGAAGGCAGCAAAGGATAATGCAGGAAGTATTGCTTCGAGCCTTACTTTGAAATATAATAAGGCACGTCAAGCGATAATTACGAGAGAAGTTTCTGAGATAACTGCAGGTGTAGAGAGTATGAAGGAAGTTTAGCCAACTCCCAACCTCCCACTAGTAAGGGGAGGAGAAGAACAAGCTTTACTATTTGTAGAAAAATATTAAAATTAAAATAACTTATTTTTAATTATTACATTATGAAACATATTCCAATTTTTCCTAAAATTGCACTTAATATATTATTATATATATTTTATGTATTGGTAGTTTCTCTTATTTTTTCTTTTGTATTTCCTCAGATTCTTACTCTACTTTGAAAGCCAATACCGAATATAGATGATCCGATATTTTATAAGACACAGATAGTAATAATAGTATTGGTACTTATAGTTACAACTATAGGAAGGAAGTATCTTTATATAGGATGCGGTCATTGCCAAGATGATGAAGTGAAAAAAATAACTCCCAAGAAAAAAAAGAAAGAACAGATAATAAAAGAAATAGTTGAGAGTGAATCCTTTGATGATGAAATGAAAATTTATATAGATAAGGAAATAAAGTAGCCCGCTATCCTAGCCTTTCCCCCCAAGGGAGAAAGGAATAAAAAAGAAAAAATGAAGTTGAAGGTATATACAGATTGATGAAGTAGGGGAAACCCTGGGAATGCATGACTCGGAGTATATATTGTTGATGAGAAAGGAAAAGAGGTCGAAAAGAGATATAAGAGTCTATGAATAAAAACAAATAATGAAGCAGAGTACTTATGAGCTTACTTTTGAATAAAAAGAGCTATTGAACTTTGAGCTACTGCCATTGAGTTGTATATGGATTCTAAACTGGTGATATGTCAGCTGAACTGAGAATGGAAGATAAAAAAAGATGAATTGAAGGTAATAAATCAGGACATCAGGAAGTTACTTACAGAATCTAAAGTTGAGATGATGTATAACTGGGTTAGAAGGGAAGACAACATACAGGCAGATAGACTGAGTAATATAGCAATGGACCAACAAAAATAATAACAAACATATTTAATTTTTAACTTATAACTTAGGAAATATGAAAATCTGAAAAATAACAAAAATTGTTTGAGTAGTAATAGATGTACAGTTTGATGGTGGATATGTACCATCTATTTATGAATCTTTAGAGGTAAAAGGAACGAAAGAAAGAATCGTTCTGGAAACTCAACAACAACTTGGTGATGGGATAGTGAGAACGATTGCTATGAACCCAATCGAAGGTTTAAAAAGAGGAATAGAAGTTGAAGCAACGGGGGCACCAATTAGTGTACCAGTAGGTGAATGAGTTCTTGGAAGAATGTTTAACGTTCTTGGAGATCCTATTGATAATAAACCAGCACCAAAAACTCAACATAAAGATCCTATTCATAGAGAAGCTCCTGTGTTCTCTGATCTTACAACAAAAGCAGAAGTTTTTGAAACAGGTATCAAAGTAGTTGATCTTATTGCACCGATGTTAAAATGATGAAAAGTAGGTCTGTTTGGTTGAGCATGAGTTGGTAAAACCGTTATCATGCAAGAGCTTATTCATAATATCGCTTCAGAACATGGGGGGTATTCAGTAGTGGCATGAGTATGAGAGAGAACCAGAGAATGAAATGACCTATTCCACGAAATGCAAGAATCATGAGTTATTGATAAAACAGCGATGGTATTTGGACAGATGAACGAAGCTCCAGGACCAAGAGCGAGAGTAGCTCTTACTGGTTTGGCAATGGCAGAACACTTCAGAGACAGAGAAAAGAAAGATGTACTTTTATTCGTAGATAATATATTTAGGTTTACACAAGCTGGTTCAGAGATATCAGCACTTCTATGAAGAATACCTTCAGCAGTATGATACCAACCAACACTTGCAACTGATATGGGGGCACTTCAAGAAAGAATTACTTCTACCAAAGATGGTTCTATTACTTCTGTTCAAGCAGTATATGTACCAGCTGATGATCTCACAGATCCAGCTCCAGCAGCAACATTTGCCCATCTTGATTCTACAATAGTATTGAATAGATCTATTGCAGAACTTGGTATATATCCAGCAGTGGATCCACTTGATTCTACTTCTACGGTTCTTGATCCAACGATTGTTTGAGAAGAACATTATGATGTAGCAAGAAAGGTTCAAAAAATACTTCAAAAATATAAAGAGCTTCAAGATATTATTGCTATTCTTGGTATGGATGAATTATCTGAAGAAGATAAGAGTACGGTAGCAAGAGCAAGAAAAATTCAAAAATTCCTTTCTCAACCTTTCTTTGTAGCAGAACAATTTACATGAACTCCATGAGTATATGCAAAAGCTTCTGATACAGTTGCTGGTTTTAAGCAGATTATTGATGGTGAAGTAGATCATATTCCAGAAAACTACTTTATGTATAAAGCAGGTATGAGTGAGGTAGTTGCTGCTTATGAGAAAGCAAAAGGGGAAGAAAAATAGCCCCCTCCCTAGCCCTCCCCCCGAGGGAGAGGGAATAAAAAGCTCCTTTCTCCCTTGGGGGGAAAGGTTGGGATAGGGGGATACTTAATAAATTAAACTTTATGAAATTAAAAATATTATCATTTGCTGGGGAGTCATTCTCATCTGACAATGTAAAGTCAGTGACACTGATGACGACCAGTGGAGAAATCACTATTCTGAATAACCATACTCCTCTCTTGACGAATATGAAACCATCAACGATGTATATTACATACATGGATGGAAAAAAAGAAGTAAGAGATGATTTTGCTATTTGATCAGGAGTTGTTGAGGTAAGTAACAATGAAGTAAAGATCATGGCTGACATGCTCGTAGATGTACAGGATCTTGATGTAGAAAAAGCCGAGAGAGCGAGGCTGAATGCCATTGCTCTTATGGAAAAATATAGAGATTCAAAAGATAAGGTAGATATGGAGAAATTCATTGAAGCAGAGGATATGCTCTACAAATCTATTGCACAGTTGAAGTTGTCAGAGTTGAGGTAGTTTAGAAGAAGAATTTTTGACAAAACATAGTTATTATATATAATAACTATGTTTTTTGGTGTTTAATGTGTTGTTCTTTTCAATTTAAAATTATGTACCATGTTATATATTATATTTGGTTTTTTGTTTGCTTGCGTATTTTTTTCAGCAATGTTGGCAATGATTTGGAGTATGGTTTATGACTGGAGAGAAAAGTTTTTTTTGAAGAAGTGCTCTATATCTTCTTTTCATAAAAAAAGAAGGATTAAGGATTTTTTTGATACTATTTTTTATGTATTTTTTCAAGAAAAAGGAGAAATTAAGGACTTTTCTGGTACGGTGTTTTACATATCTATTGATGGAGTAGAAGTTAAAGCAATTACCGATGGTCTATTTGTATATATATCTTCACTTTGTATATCTCCTTTTTTTCGTAGTATATCAACTCAAGCTGGTAAAACTTTAAAGGGTATAGATATCCAGATTCTTAATAGTATTGGTATATCTGGTGATACAATTTTAAAAGGGAAGTCCTTTCGCTATTCAAAATTGTTTTGTAATATATTTATTTATAAGTTAATGAGTTATACTTATAATAAAATAGAAGAAGGAGGTTTTAGAACTTCACCAAGGAGAAAAAAATAACTCTTTAAGAGAGTCTTTGCAAAATATCAAAGGCTCTCGTACAAACAAAAACCCAAACTTATGTTTGGGTTTTTTCTTGCATGATTTTTTGACTTTTTATATTTTATTTTTATATTATATTGATTCACAATGTTTTATTTCTTTTCACAAGAATACTATAGTGTGTGAATATTGTTCTTTTCATCAACTCTATAAGGTCTATTATGAAAACAAGTACTAAAAAAAGCTATATTTTAAATAATCTTTCTGGAGTCATAAACATGGTTTTGCTTCTAGGAGTTATTTTTTTCTTTTGTATCCCAATGAGTTACGATATATCTCTTGGAAATAAGAATAAACAATACGTTCAATCGTTTCTTCAAAAACATTCTTCCCCTTATTCTGTAACTCTTAATGGGGAAGCAGATGACTTTGAAGAAGTATACTACCTTATTCGTATAGATGATACTGAAGCTATAGTAACAGTATCAAATTACAATATATCAGTATCTTCTTTAGATATAGGAATTGACGGTCACGTATCAACACTGTATGATCCATTAAATGACTTTGATATAAAAATACTATCAAATGCTGGCATTGGTGTAAGTAAGTTACAAGCAGGGCAGAATATTAATGATTATAATAATGCTGCTGTTGGTAAACTTATCAAATATTTATTTGTTGAGATAGAGAGTTTTGGTAATAAACCAGCACCTCCTGAGCAGGATAAATATGCTTATTAACTTTTAGAGCTTCTGCAAATTATACAGAAGCTCTTTTATTTTCTAAATATAAAATAATTGACTTTTATATTATTTTATATATAATATAAAAACTTCATTGTCATAATGAAGGAGTTTTCTTTTATATAGAAAGCTAGTTCCTTAATTAAAATTTATACTGCTATGTTTAAAGAGAGTTCTCTTCCTTTATTTTTAATTCCAATTTTATTAATAGCTTTTATGTATTCTTATAATTATAATCTTGAGAAAGGTGAAAAGTATACTAGGAATTTTATTGAAAAATACTCTACTCAATCTTCTACAGATATAGAAGGATGGCATACTCTAAATTATCTTATAGATATTGATGGCGTATCTGTACCAATACATATTTCAGAAGCTAGTATAGAGGTATCATCTTTGAATATTTATAGTGGTGATCTTTATACAAAAGGTGAAGAAACCTTGAAAGCTATTGATATAATAATACTTAAAAACGCAGGTATTGATGTGAATAAATTGAAAATAAATCAGCGTTTATTGCCTAGTAGAAAAACATTTTTTTTCAATAAAGAGGATTACACTAATAGTGCAAAAATTATGAAATATCTTCTTAAAAAGGTAGAAGAAAATGGCTATACAATTATCCCCCAAGAGTCAAAATAACTTCTTGAAGAGAGTCTTTGCAAAAATCAAAGACTCTCACACAAACAAAAAACCAAACTTAAGTTTGGTTTTTTTAGTGTCTTGCTTATAATTTCTATATTACAATACAACTTTTATGTTATGAATGATATCCACCTTCCAGTTATCGTAAAAAAAGATGACAATAATACCTTTATGGCATATTGTCCAATTTTTAAATGATGCCATACTTTTGCTGAAAATAAAGATGATTTAAAACTATATCTTGAGGATGTAATGGGAATGTATTTTGATATGTATAAAGATGGAGAAAAAAATATTTTCGAAGGTGATAATACTTTATTTCTAAATTTTGATGCAAATGGTAAAATTACCAACGATTTCAGCAAAGAATTTGATAAAAATTCTGGAAAAGTATTGAGCTAAACAAATAAGGCAGAAATGAAGTCATATCTTGCTTGAATTTAACGCTAATAGGACGACTATTCCACTTCATTGAAATAAAGATTTATGAAAAGGTCTTTTGAAACAAATTTTTGATGATTTGGATATAGAAAATTCACAAGCATATGAAAAACTTATTAATTAAAAAACCAAACTTAAGTTTGGTTTTTTAAATTGCCTCAATATAATGTGTGGCATAATTTATTTTTTAAAATGTATATAATGGCAAACCTATTCCATGATTTGAAACTAGGGAACGATGAACTTACGGAAGTAAACGCAATTATAGAAATACCAAAAGACTCTATGGTGAAGTACGAGTTTGATAAAGAACTTGGGTGTATAATGGTTGATAGAATCGGGAGAACACCAATTCCATATAACTTTAACTATGGATTACTCCCACAAACTTGGAACAAGGACGATAACGACCCACTTGATATTATAGTACTTTCAAGATTTGGGTTCGCTCCTGGAGTAGTAGTGCCAAGTAGAGTGGTATGAGGACTCAAGATGATAGATGGAGGAGAGTTTGATTATAAAGTAATTGCTGTTGCAGATGATAAATATTATGATGATGTGAATGATATAGATGATATCTCAGAAAAAGAAAAAGAGGATATATATTATTTCATGAATAGATACAAAGACCTTCATAACAAAACAGTACAATTAGAAGGATGGGATAATAAAGAGAGTGCAATAAAGGTGTTACAAGACTGCAAAGATTACTACCCAGTCAAATTTGCAAAATAAAAACATAATGGATTGATAACGAATTTCAACCAATAGAAGTTTAAAAAATAACTTTCATAAAAGTAAATAGGATGTCAACATAAACCTTTGATATCCTGTTTTTTTTCTATATAATATGGGCAAATTTTACTTTCTAAAAGAACACGTACCTATGGAAGGATTTTTGAACACAGTAGTTGAGTGACACAAGTTTGAGTTATTGATAGATAAAGAAATTTTTAATAAAGATATTGTGCTCAAGACTGCTTTTTCTTTCTTGGATAAAGGTTTCTTTTTTTTCAAGAAAGATGAAAAAGGAAATCTTATATTGCAATTTACTGCGAAAGATGGAGTAAAAGAAAAACCTGAGAATATTATCGGGAATTTTTCTGATAGTCTTTTGGAAACTCTCCTGAGAGATAAACTTGAAAAGGATAACAAAGTCATTAGAGAAGCAATTGTACTCAAAGCTATTAATGGCCCTCTTGATCAAGAAAATTTTGTTTCTCTTGATACTGACCAGATTCAAAGCCAGCAGGAAAATCAAGAAGGAAATCAAATTGACTTTGATAAGGATATCGATGATATTTTAAAAGAGATAGAAAATGATCCAGAATTAAAGATCGATGAGGAAGAAATAGAGAATATACTGAAGGAAATAGAGGAAGAGGCTGGAAATGATGCAAATAAACCTAAAATTACACTTGATCCAGAGGGGCTTAAAAAAGCAAAAAAGGACTTTAATAAATAAGGTGATAACATAGTTTCAAAATAATTATAAACATATGGAAAAAATATACACAATAGATGCTCTGATCTACCCAAATGCTTTCATTGAAAGGACCATTGTTGATTTTAAAGAAGTAGCTGAAATTACATTCAAAGATGGAGCGGTAACTATTCCTTGAGAAGATGAAGTTGAAATAGAACATATTTTTAATGAACTTATAAATTATGCTACTGCACTTATAAATGATTAATTCATACCTATTTTTGGTATAGTAATAAATAAAAAAAAGAAGAACCATGTTAGATTTACAAAAAATACAGAATTCTAAAACTGATGAACTAGGTTTTTTTAGATTCAAGAAATTTGATAATAAAGACTACCTTATTACGAATGATGTTGGAAAGTACTTATTTTTAAAAGATAAAGAGTTTGAAGACCTTCTTTCTTGAAAAATTAACTCTTGAGGGCAGTATGATGACTTGGTTGCGAGAGGTTTTATAAAGAATGATACCTATGAGTCGAGAATGTCAGGAAGTACAGCGTTAAGGAATCATTTTGTATGACTCGGTCCCACACTTCATATGATAGTCACTACTTTAAGATGTAATCATAAATGCAAGTATTGTCATGCAGCAGTTGCTCCAATGACGGCAAAGGAGTTTGATATGTCTAAAGAAACAGCAAAAAAAGTAGTAGATACTATCTTTTATACCAACTCACCTTCTCTTACTATTGAGTTTCAGGGAGGAGAGTCACTAGTAAACTATGAAGTAGTACAATACATAGTTGATTATGCTCTTATCAAGGCATCTCACCTTGGGAAGGAACTTGCTTTCTCTTTGGTCAGTAATTTGACTCTTATGACAGAAGATAAGTTGAGCCGGTTGCTTGGTCACTGAGTTGATATATGTACCAGCCTTGATGGGAATCAATTGGTGCATAATTCAAATAGAGCTTGATTCGAATGAAACTCATTTGAAAAAGTAACTTATTGGATGAAAAGAGTAGATGAAGAAAAGCAAAAGAGATGAATGGGGAAAATAGGAGCACTTTTAACGGTTACCAAAGAAACGCTCCCAAAGTATAAAGAGATTATAGATACCTATTTGTGATTAGGACTTGAAGGAATATTTTTGAGATGGTTGAATCCATATGGCTTTGCTGCTTCAGAGATGAAAACACTTGCTTATGAAACCGATGATTGGATTAATTTTTATGAAAAATCTCTTGATTATATTATAGAAATTAATAAGTCTGGAACATTCTTTAAGGAGTTTATTACCTCGGTATATTTAATGAAAATAATGAGCTCAAAAGATCCTGCATTTATGGATATTAGGAGCCCTTCGTGAATTGGGGTTGGATGAGTTGCTTATAATTATGATGGAAAAATATATGCGAGTGATGAATCAAGAATGTTAGGAAGAATGTGAGATGATAGCTTCTTTATGACAGATCTTTCTGATAACCCAGAAGAAAATTATAGAAATATGATTAATAGTGATGTTGCGAAGGCTGCAGTACAATCATCTACCCTTGATGGTCTTCCAGGTTATAATGAACATGTATATAAACCATATTTATGAGTAGATATAATACATAATTATAAAACAACGGGAAATTTATATAATCCTATGAAAAAAGATGAAAAAGTAAGGATACAAGTGGCTATACTTGATTATATATTTAAAAAACTTCAAAATGAAGAAGATAAGAAGATACTATTAAGCTGGCTAAGAGAACCAAATAGTTAATATACTTTTCCATTATTTTATACTCTAACTTATGTTGCTTTATGGCTGAAGAAAAAAGGAAAGTTTTTCCAAAACTTGGTAAGAAAATTAAGAGTTTTCTTGCAAATGAATCAGGGAAAATTAGTAAGAAAGACGCACTTTGACTTGCAGCAGGTTCTGTATTACTTGGAGGGATTAATGAGGTAAATGCTTGAGTTGCAAGTTGTTCTGGTCCATCTGTCGATCATGCGAGTGCAGTGACTAATGGACATTATAGTGCTGTACCAAATGCAACTTCTACTCCATCATGTGATTTGAGTTCTACAGGAATAGATCCATGATTTCCAAATGGGCCTGACACATGACCAAATGGAACTGATACTATTGTATGTAGTCCTAGTGTTAATCATTGAAGTTGAATAGTAAATGGTCATTACAGTGGTACTCCAAGTGGTACGGTTGCTCAGAGTGGTCACTGTAGTCATGGGTCACATGGGTCACATGGATCACACGGATCTCACGGTTCGCATGGATCTCACGGATCACATGGGTCGCATGGATCTCACGGATCTCACGGTTCGCACGGGTCACATGGAAGTAGGTGGTAGTAAATTGTAATTACTTTTTATGGAGAACAAATGAATAGAGATCTTTTTATGATATGCCTGCAGCTTAAAATGTAGCTTTTGTTTTCAAAAGGATTTGAGATATGAGTTTAAAAAAAATCTTGAGTTTGAAGAGGTGGAAAATATGATAAAAAAAGGATTCCTAGATGGGAAAAGATTTATAGTATTTTCTTGATGAGAATCTACTCTTGATAGAAACTTAAAGAAGTACGTTGCTCTTTGTAAGGAAACAGGGTATGAGGATATCAGAATACATACCAATGGTTTGAGTTTTTCAAATGCTGATTTGTTGAAAGAATATGTTGATTTATGAACTACTGGAGTGGTTATCTCTATACATGGGTATTGAGCTATACATGATAAATTGGTAAAGTTAGATGGAGCTTTTGAAAAAGTAAAGAAAACACTGGTGAATCTTTATGATATAAAAAAAGAAAATCCAAATTTTACGATCGATACAAATAGTGTTCTTACAAGATATAACAAAGGAAATTTAAAAAGCTTATTCAAGTTTTTATCATACTTTCCTATAACAAGAGCTCAGATAGTACAGTTATATTCTCTCTATTTATTTACGAAGGAAGAGAAACAAAAACTATATGTGCCGTATGATGATTTTCGAGATGAGTTAGATGATATAGTAGATACGCCAAATATAAACATAACTCTAGAAAATTTTCCATTCTGTAAGGTGAATGAGAGAAGTTGGAAGCATATAGAAGAGAGACAAAGATATAACAATGATGCATTTTGATACTTATGAGAAGGACTCGAAGAATCTTCCTGTTCTTACTTAAAAAACTGTTTAAATTGTAAACGAAAAGAAAAGTGTACTTGAGTTCCTAAAGACTATAGAGAAGTCTTTCCAAATGAAGAATTTATATTATAATTATTATTTTATGAGAAAAGTTGTAGGTGCATTGTTACTTGTTTTTGTATTATTTCTATCTGGGTGTTTTGGTTGAGATACGCAAGAAGATACTTCTGTTATTCAAACAGAAGAGTGAGAAACTTCAGAGGTATCAGTAAATGAACCTAATGAGACTGTATCGAATAATGATGAAGGAGTTATACCAAGTGATGACTCAGTTACTGTAGAATTTCCTTCTGAATCTAAATGATCAGAAAGTCAGGCTCCAACAGAAGAGCAAGCTGCTTTTGTTCCAGATGTTTTTGTAGAAGATGCTGGGCCAGATCCTGAGTTAACAAAAGGTGAATTTTATGACTTAGAAGTTGATAATACACTGATTGTAGATACCGATACGGTTCTGGGTATTGGTATATTTGCAAATGATATTACCGCGGCAAAAGGAAATACAGCAGATGAAGAAACATTTCATATATGGAGAGACTTCTTATTCTGAGAATCTAATCTTTCTGAGAGTGATGCATTTGCAAAATGTTTAGAAACAGGTAGTACACAAGGTCTTACTGGAGTATATAAAACTATATGTGAGTGAAAAGATGAGTACATAAGCGATCAGAATACTAACTATGCAAAAATTAAAGATTTATTTTTAGTGGCAAAGAAAGCAAAGGAGACTTCGAGTGATAATGAATGTAGAACACTTCTTACCTCTGAGTATAAATGGTCAGGTCTCAGTGCTGAAAAACTAAATGGTTACTTATTTTGTCAAAAAGTTGCGAATGGTGATAGTTTTGATATAAAAGAAAACTACTTCTTTTTTCATAAAGCGGTTGAAATACAAAAATGTGAATTCTTAAAAGATGAAAATTTAACTAAACTATGTAATGATGTTAAAGCAGATTTTCCAGACCTTACAGAATAATTCATTGATAGATTATGATTATTATCATTTATATAATAATCATAATCTTGATTTAGACTATACTACCAATGGGTATAAAAAGAATTATATTGTATACATACTCGGGAGTGATTTTACTATAGCAAATAAGTTTTTAGATACAATAATTTCGAATGAGTCTATAACTGATGTTTTTTTGGAGAGGTGATTACTCACTTCTTCCGAAAAACATCTTTTGTTTTCTTCTCAGTTTAAAGAATTATTTTGGTTGCGACTCAATAATCTTAACATTGATCAGTGAGATTATGAAGATCTTGTTGGTTTTATATACAAGAACTCTCTTGATATAAATAGACTATTTTTGGAGGAATCTTGAATCAAGGATACTTTTTTAGAAAAGTTAAGTGAAACAAGGTGATTTTGAAATCTTACTTTTATGAATCTTGATAATAATTCTATTTCAGATACTGGTATAGAGTATTTTCTTTCTTTTCTCACGAAAAACAATATTGATTTAGAATATTTAAGTCTTGCTGGAAATGATACCTCATCTTTTTGAACGGACCAAATTCTAGAATATTTTCAGATCTCTCAACACTTGAGAATTTTGGATCTTTCTATGAATCAGGTGAATGAAACGAGTCTTCTTGATTTTTTGCAACACAATACTTTTACAAAAGAGTTGTTTTTGAGAGGCATCACTTTTACGAATAATATTCTAGATTCTATCTTGCAGTTGTTTGAATCATGAAAAACAGGTATATATATACTACGCTTTACTCTTACAAAAGATCAAAAGCATTATCAAGAAGTTTTTGACGATTTGTGAAAAAAGTTGTGAATAACTTTTGATATTGATTTGTGACAGGAACAAGAGAATAAGTATTACTCAACTATTTATATAAAATGATCTCATGGCGAAGTATATGAAAATATAAAAAATCTCAATAATAGTTCCTTCTATAATATTGATACCAGTAACATTGATTCTGAATTTGAAAAAATGTTAATAAAATGAGATTGATATTTCAAAAATGGTATAAATCTTTTTCTATTCGATTTTCACGACTATAAGAAAATTAGATATTTACTCGAAACATATAACTTTAATTATATCTATCTTGAGAATTATCATATATCTGATGAGGATTTTATTTTTTTTATACAAACCATTGCATCACTAGAAGCTAAAAAGTATAAAATCAACCTTATCTCTTTAGAGATAAATCAATTCCAACTTGATTATCTCATTGAAAATATACCAGAAAATATATTTTATGTAGAGGTAAACTTAAACAAAATTGAAAAAAAAGAGAGATATATAGCGAAAATGCTCAAAAACCCAGCTTTTATATTTGAAAATATGGAACTCTATGCGAAGATATTTAAATAAGAATTTTATAGTATTATGCACACCCAGTTTCTAAAAAAATCGAAATATCTATTACTCCAGTTTCTCAAAGAACCAGGAGGATTTAGTTTTTTTCCGTCTTCATTTTTTTGGGATAAAAATATAAAAAATGAGGATGTAGGAAGATCATTAGAAAAATATTTTAATTCAGAGTATTCTAATATAAGTGATAAAAATAATAAACTAAACTTATATATTCATATCCCTTTTTGTACGAGAATATGTTCATACTGTAATTGTTTTAAGAAACTTCTCGATCAGAAAGGGGAGATAGATACATATATAGAATATTTGAGAAAAGAAGCCAAGCTTGTCTATGCAATAAATGGGGGTATGAAAATACAGATTAATACTATCTTCATATGATGAGGAACTCCAAACCTCCTGAGTAGTGAACAGTTTAAAAATATGTATTCTATCATAGGAGATTATTTTGATATATCTACTCTAGAACAGTTTCTCATTGATGGACACCCAAATTATTATACTACTGAAAAAATAGACTATCTAAAAAGTATTTGAGTAAATAGACTCACGTTTGCGGTGCAAACATTCGATGAAGCAGTACTGGAGATGAATAATAGAGATAAATATAACAAGGATACTCTGAAAAAAAATCTGAAATATTTGAAACAAAAAAATATTACTTCAAATATAGACCTTTTAATCTGACTGAAATGACAAACTTTTGAAAGTGTAAAAAATGATATTGATACTCTCAAAACACTGGAAGTAGATAATGTTTCAGTACACTATTTCATGAACTCAAATAATATTGATTATGAGATGGGTGAAAACTACCTAGAACTTATAGAACAAATCAAGCAGTACTTACAGAAAATAGATCTTCCTCATAGAGCTTCTAATGTTCAAGAAGACTACTTTGCATCAAAAAGAAACTCTACACTTTCACTTTGAGCAACAGCGGTAACAAATATATTTTGAAATACAATATTTCAAAAACCAGAGAATAAAAGCTATTATGAGATGCTTGATGCCTGAAAACTCCCAGTAGGGAGTGGATTGCAGATTACAAAAAAAGATGAAATGATAAAGTATATTTATTTGAATATACTCTTCTGAGTTAATATAGCAGAATTTTATAACTTGTATAAAACTGATATATTTGAGTCTTTTTCAGGAGAGTTTAAGTTTCTAAAAGAAAATAATATTATTTCTATTCAGAATGGAAATATAGTATCAAAAAAAAGTGATTTTATAACTCTTTTATATGCTGGTATTTTCTTTATAAAAAACTTTGCTGTATTTCGTTTGTCTGACTATAATGAAGATGAACTGAAGAATTTTTTTTCAGACACTGGAGAATTAATTGATAAATAAGAGAAATGTTCAAGCTCTTTCCTTTGGATTTCAGGGAAAATCCATACATATCTATCAAATTAGGAAACTCATGCCCAGCATCGTGTGATGCTTGTAGGTATAGTTCAAAGTACGTAAGAAATGTAGAGACCTATTCTTTAGAGAATATTTTCAAGGTGGTAGATGAATGTGATAAAAAATTTGAAAAAGATTTTGATATAGTCTTTGGAAACCTGAGCTCTACTTCACATCCATATATTATTGATATACTCAAATACGGTATAGCAAAAGGAAGAAAAGTAAGGTTTCAGCTTGGATTTCATTTAAATAAAAATGATCTTATTCTTCTTAAAAAAGTAGAAAGTGAACTTGGTCATAATGATATACAGGTCAAAATTGCAAAGAACTGTAATGATTCTGATGACTGGAAAAAAGATTTATTTGTTTTGATAAAGCTCTTAACGAGTTTTACCAAGTTTAAGTTCTATATAGATATTTTTCTTGATATAAAAAAGAATGAAACATATATTGCTTCACTTTTGAAGCACTCAACTTCTACACAAAATGAACACCAACACAATTTTTGTGTGTGAAACCTCATAGATGTAAAATTCCATGACTATTCTTGGAAAGTTTGTGATGAAAAGAAGACTATTTCTGATCTCAAGATGAGAAAATATTGTCAGCACCTTGATCAAATATATTGTGAAAACTGAGATGTATTTGCAAAAGATAGTATCGATGTATTTGAGAATGGAGATATGATGATTCATGATAACCTGTGTAATATATGAGATCTTATGGTATCAAATGTATTTTTCGATGAGAAGAGGATATATACTGATTTTGAGAAGTATATTTTGAGGCTCAAGGATCTAGAAAAAAAACATAAGAATCAATGAGATATGTGTTATGACTGTATTAAAAAATCTTATCACTATAATAAATAAAAAATGTCTACCTATACCGAGTTTGGGAAACTAAAAGAAATAATAGTCTGAAATGTACAGAATTATAACCTTGATAAGCTTGATATTACTTTCAAGATTGCTTATTGAGAGAATATGAAAGAAAGTACATTTGGTGACTATGTAGACTATAAAGTAGATAAACAAAAGATTATAGAGAGGACTGAGGATCTCAATAACTTTGCAAAGCTTCTAGAAGAGAACGGAGTGAAAGTAGTTCGTCCAGATGAATTACAATCTTTTCAATCATTTAAGACACCAAAATTTTCTGGTTTTTTGACTCCAGTTTCCAATCCAAGGGACAAGGTAATAGTACTTGGAAACAAGATTATAGAAACTCCAGCACTTTGTTCGAAAAGGTATTTTGAAAATCAATTGCTCTATAAGCTTTTTCAAGAATATTTTAATAAATGATATACTTGGTTATCTGCACCGATGCCACCTCTGACAAGAGAAAGATTTGATGAATGATATTGGCTTGATAAAAGAGATTTTAAAAAATTTGATATGAACGCGTATGATATCGCTTTTGATGCGGCTCATATGATAAAAATAGGGAAGGATATACTCTTCAATGTATCGAGCTATAATCACGAACTTTGAGCTCGTTGGATGCAGAATTTCCTCTGAGATGATTTTAATATTCACAAAGTATATCAGCTCGATGATACTCATATCGATGGAAAAATAAGCGTTCTCAGACCTGGAACTTTTCTTGTGAACAACTCTATGATGGATAAAAATATCAAGTCCTATCTTCCAGAAAAGTTTCATTCTTGGGATTTTATCTTCACAGCCGATGATAGAGAATATCCACCAGATTATGTAAATAGTGGAACGAATTTTATTGAACTCTGTAGTCTGAGAGGATCAGATACCAATGTACTTTCTCTCGATGAAAATACCGTTTGTGTCATAGAAGATGCTATTGAGACCATCAAAGAACTTGAAAAAAGAGATTTCAAAGTGATTCCAGTAAAGATGAGGCACAATGAAATATTCTGAGGAGGTCTCCATTGTGCGACGCTTGATATTGATAGGGAAGATGAGCTTATAGATTATACCAAATAAATATGCAAAAAGTTCTCGTAGTATGACTCTGAGGTCAATGACAAAAATACCTAAATTATTTTATGAAGAATAATTATGAGGTTTTTTGAGTGTGTAGAACTGAGGAGACGAAAGAAAAAATAGGGAAAGAGTATGGGATTGAGGTGAGTTTAGATTATGATGAGTTTTTGGACCACCCCCAACCCCTCCTTAATAAGGAGGGGGGCAGAACAGAAACTCCTCCCCTTAATAAGGGGAGGCTGGGAGGGGTCTTTAATATTGTCATTGTTTCTTTACCACCAGAAGTACAGTGAGAAATAGCACTCGAACTTGTAGAAAAATATCCAAATATCAAAGTTATTGTTGAAATACCGGTTTCTTGGGATAGTCATGTTATTGAAAAATTAAAAAAATATGAGAACTGCATTTTTTATCTCGAAGAATATTTTACTCTTCTGTGACAATTTCTGAGAAAAATAGATGTTTCTCTTGTGGAGGAAATCGATATCAAAGTAACCGTTGCAAAAGAGGATTATGAGAATGAGAAAGCTTCAAAGGTCACTCATGTACATATTATGAATAACTTTCTTGGTTCTTGAATTGATTCTGAAAAACTCAATCTTAGTTATCAATTTCACAATAGAGAAGATATCTTTTATGAAGTTGCTTTTGAATATAAAGGAACTAAAATACTCTACATTTTTAATCAGGAGAAGTATTTGATGATAGGAGAGAAAAAATATAGTGATGAATATAATTTTGATTTTGTTTTGGGGAAGATCTTGGATGGAGAATTATGAGACGGTGTTAAAGAGGAATTTTAAAACGATATAAAATATATAATGTTCTTTTCGTTAACATTCTATGATTATTTAAAATGAAAAATAAAATAAAAACTAATGGTATTGATATATACGAACTAGTAAGGCCTTCTTTTTCGCTAATAATAAGTCTTTTAAACCTATTCTTATTTGTAATTATTGCCGCTCTTAGGAGTGAGAGTGAATTTATATTGTATATATTCTGGTTTATAGGGATTCTTATAATCGGATTAATTCATATATTCACCATAAAAAAGAACTTCTTTTTTGGAATTTCTGGTTCTATAATATTTATGCTTTTTCTTTTATACAGTATATACGATGTAATTATTATAGTAATTTAAGAATTAACTCTCCTAAAAAATAATCCCCCTTATTCATTCTCAAATTAGAATGAATAAGGGGCTTTTTCTTTGCTCTATTTTCTGTAATCAAACCCTTTTCTAATACACTTAAAACAACTCTTTTCCATATTTGTATTCAACTCAGCTAGATATTCATTCTTGTATCTCGAAAAATTTTCTAAAATAACTTTTGTTTCTTGTCATATATTTGAAATCTTTGGGTATCAGATATAACACAGAGGATTATGGAAGGTAACATCAAGGTTGGGCTCTATCTCTATATGGTCATCTATATCTATACTCTCACTTCCTATTTCAAACGAATCATACACAAGACAAGACTTTAAGTTAAGATTTTCAACCGTTTGTTCTTTATAGTTTATATTATACAGAGACCTCAAACATATTCTGATATTTTTCATATCAAGGTGGTAGAGTCATTCTCATTCTTTTTCAAATTCTTTTTTTAGAATACTCTCAAATACTGCTTTATATTTGAGGTCTATGAGAAAATCATAGTTCACAAATATATTTTCCTTTCAGAAAAACTCTTTGATACTGGTGATAACTTCCAGTATCTCTTTTTTTTCGGTTATTTTTTTTGATACTATGAATATAGATATCTTCTTTTTATTCTTTCCTGTTGACCCCCTCCCTAGCCCTCCCCCCGAGGGAGAGGGGATAAGAGGTTTGATATCGTTATATTCTGTACTGAGAGGAATTTGAATTTTGTATTTCCTTCAAAGATTTTGTATATATTCAGTTATGCTTTGTATTTCGGGATTGGTTATATTATTCGTTCCATAAAGAAAGTAAGAAAAATTTTGGTCTGACAGCGAATGAGAAACATCAATAGCATTTTGAATATCTATCAGTTTGAGAGACTTGTTTGGTTTCAGAGTCTTTTGACAGCTTTGGCATCAGGTAGGGCATCACTCTCATATGCTGATGAATATTTCAGCTCACTGATTTTTTGAGGTAAAAAGAGGCATTTTCTTTCTTTTAAAATCTATTTTTTTTATTATAATGCTTTTGATATTGAAAGCAAAAGAAACCCCTCCCAGCCTCCCCTTGTCAGGGGCGGGGTAATATATTTTTCTGCTTCCCCCTGACAAGGGGGATTGAGGGGGTTTTAAAGAATCAATTTATGAAAAACAACGTTCTCATAGAACTGATAATAAATAATCAATGTAACAAAAGGTGCGACTACTGTGACCTTGATTTTAGGAACAAGAAATTTGAGAAAGAGGACTTAGATATATTTATAGATTTCTTGAGAAAGAACAGTGAAGAAGTAAACTATTTTTTCATCAATTTCTTTGGATGAGAACCACTGCTTTCATACGAAGAAGTGAAGTACTTCGTATGAAATGTATGAGTGGAGAATATTAAATATTCTATTGGAACTAATGGAGTATTTCTGGATGAAGAAAAGCTAGAATTTTTGAAGAAAAATAATTTCAAAATATATTTATCGGTTGATAATATAGACGGAAAACCTTTTCTTGAGAAGAAAGATTTTTATGGATACCAAGATATGATAGAAGTAAACTACATCAATGATCCTGATTTTCTTTATAACTCAAGACTCACTCTCGACCTTATTCTCGAGAAAGGATTCAAGAATATCAATTTTATGCCAGTATTCACAACGAAGAAACGGGATAAAGAAAAACTCAAAGACTTTTTAATTTTAAAAAACTATATTTCGTCTCTTCCAGGCCTCAATATTAATTATTTTTCATACTATAATGGTTTCTCATCTGATATTCAATTTATGCTGGACACAGATATGTATTTTTACCAAGACCTTGATTCTCTTATTTGGTTGCAAAAACAGTATAGCCTGTTACCAGCAGACTTAAAAAAAGAACTCCACGAAGGTACTCAGCTTTTTCACCTTGGAGAGGAAACTTTTACTGTAAAAGATTTGATAAATCGTTATAATGCGAAGAAAGTATTAGAACTAGTGATGAAAATACCAAAGGTTCTTGGAACCTACCAAGAAAATATATTGATTGATAAAATACTCAAGAATGGAGCCTAAAAAAGAAAATGTCTTTGAATGTAGTGCGGTAACGAAGTGAATTGAGATAGAACTCACGAGTTATTGTGGTATGAAGTGTTTGGTATGTGCGAGGGGTGACCTCGAAAAGCATACTTTTTTGACGTTCGAGAATTTTAAGAAGATGGTAGCACTTTTGAAAGAATGAGATTACGAAGAAGTAATGGTATGTGGCCTCTGAGATGCTTTTATTCACGATCAAGTGAATGAATTTATGGACTATTTGTTTCAGGAACTTCCAAATATCAATCTCTTTTTTATGACGAAGGGACTGGCTCTCAAAGATGAACATATAGATAAAATAAAAGAACTCAATGAAAATGGTTTCAATGTTTCTCTTACGTTCTCAGTTTTTTCTCTCGAAAAAAAGATGTATAACTACCTCACTGGTTGAGATTTCTTTGATAACTTTATGGAGACTTTAAACAAGTGTCATAAGAAGAAGATTAACTATTCTATGGAGTTTATGCTTTCTACTCTTACTCTCCCAGAGCTTGATAAATTTAAAGCTTTTGCGAAGAGTCTCAATAAAGATTATTGAGTTTCTCTCGTTCATAACTGGGGAGGGAGGATTAGTGAGAAGATTCACAAGAAGCTTTTTGATGAAAAGAAGTTGAAGGGGCATTATATCAAGAGGGAAGAAGGGGATATTTGTGAGGTGATGAAGTATGATTACCTATATGTAAACTCATTCGGAGAGGTGTTCCAGTGTTCACTCAATGAGATAGATAAGACGGGATTACTCTGAGAGCTTGGAGACTATTCTCTTGAGGAGTTTTTAGAGAGGAAGAGAGCGATTGACTACAAAAAAGCTTGTGAGAAGTGTTTTTATTATGGGTTTAAGACGTTTAGTTAGGAGGAGTATCAACTAAATCTTGATTTTCTTCTATGTAACGAAAAATATCTACTTCACGAAAGTGAGGACTTTTAAATGCACCATGAGTTTTTTTTAAAAGTCTTTGTATTTCAATTGTATCGGAAAAGTATGTTACGTTATCAGCTATCAGTTTTACAAATCATTCATTTGTCTTTAAGAAGTTCAGTTTATTATTCTTTACTTTCTCAGACATCCTTAAAAAATCACCTTTTCCTATGGTGTCCTCTTTATAGTTTTGAACCATTGTATCATAAGATTTATTAATGTAAAATCTTACTTTTTTCGATAATTTTGTATCTTGTTGAATCATAGATATCAAGTTGTTTTTGAGACCATATTGAGGTATACTGTGTAAAAATATATCTAAATGTTTGAATGTTTCTCAACGTCCATTTCTTCATGCTATACATTCTTTTATCAGTTTTACGGTATTGTCATTATAGTATAGTACTTCTGAGCTCTTATTATCTGGTGTATGTGGTAAATTTGTACTTATAATTTCTATATTTCTTCTGCTTATACCATTTTTAAGTAGAGGTTCAGTAAAATAAGTATCTATTTCTCGAAAGCTTTTATTTTCTTTTTTTAGAGTAAGTATATTATTAAAACTATATGATGATGTTTCATCATTAAAAGAAGATGATATCATTTCATGATATTTTTTATAGTTTCTTATATTAAGCTCTCAAGCGTATAGACCAAAAAGAGGTACTTTAAGATCCTTTTCTTTAATTTCGTTATTAAAATATTTCTTGAACCCAGGGAAATAGTGCTTAGATATACCGAATAGTATATCAGTTATATTACGCTTGATAGCATCTTCTACACGAATTATTTTTTCATTCTTTTTTGCAAAATTTTCTATATGTTTTATTGGTACTGATATGGTATCATAGTATTTCTTCACTTCACTAATCTTCACTTCACTAATATGCATATTATTTTTATTTGGTAAATATTAATATTTATTATAGTGACAATAATCTAAAGTCAATGTATTTATAAAATTAATCTCCCTTTACCAAAGGGACAAGGTGAATTATCCTGTAAGGATAAGAGAGAGTGCCCTGGGGTAGTACCCGAGGTACGAGGGGGGAGGGATTCTCAAATTTCCCACAAAAATATTTGAAATATATTATTATATGTATATAATTCGTATATGTAATTTATTACACCTTTTCAACAAATTGCTTCATCTATTTGCCTCTATTAATCCAACTAACAATGAACCAAAACCTAAAAAGAAAAATCATTCAAATATGTGAACAAAAAATAGAGAAGAAGTGAGCAAATGTCGGACTCTCATTCTATGCATTTTTTGAGAATAAAAATGACAATCCAGAGGAACTCATGGAAGTCGCTGAATGGTGGATAATGAAACATAAACTCGACCATTTTGAAAAAGCTGTGAAAATTAAGGCAATGATCGAAGAGTAAAACATATTGATAATATATTTTATTATGTATAATGACATTATAAAATAGTTATATTTTGTCTTACTTAATGTAATGACACTCTCTACTATTTTATTGTTAATTTTAAGAAGGTTATAATATGGATTATTTAACAATTTATTCAATTGCTTTAACTGCTGCCATAGCAGTACTTATTTCTTTAGCTTCTCATAGTAATCTTTATGGTATAGGAGCTGGACTAAGTTTACTTGTTATTATGAATTCTATTACTGTATTAGGAAATAGGATTGAGATAACAATAAAAAAGTGTAAAGGTAAAGTATAAAAGTAACTAGACCTTAAAGTATAAGCCACCGAGTTACTCGGTGGCTTATCTTTTTGAGAACAAAAATGATAATCCAGAGGAACTCATGGAAGTTGCTGAATGGTGGATAATGACCCATAAACTCGACCACTTTGAAAAAGCTGTGAAAATTAAGGGGATGGTGGAAGGGTAGAGTATCTTGAATAAAAGAAATTAATATGCAATAAAAAAGAGATAATCATACTTTGCGTATAATTATCTCTTTACTTTACTTACTCAAAATTGTAAGAAGATATTATTTCCTTAATTTTCTTTCCAGTCTTAATTTTTTTATTTCTTCTAGGAAAGTATTTATTGCCTCTATTTTCCTTTGAGATGCAATTATCTTTGGGAAAACTCTATGAGCATCTGCAACCATTTTATCATGCTCTGCGATACTTATTTCAGGAAGACAACAAGAACACCTACATTGTGGTTTTGGAAAATTAAGAGGTTTAGTTCTTTGGAAGACTATTAGAAAATCATCTTTCATGAAACGTAGGTGCATTCTCAGTGCTCTCATAAAATTAATATAAAATGCTATGAAACAACGAAGGTAATAATTTTCAATTTTTGTGTACCACATAATAAAAATATTAAAAAGGGTTATTCAAAAATACATATCTTAAAGAAGTATATAAAAGAAATTATAAAAAAGAAAATGGTAATGAACATACAAAACCATATCTTGAAATATAAATTTTTTTATAAAATCAGAAAGATTTGTACATACTTATATATAATAAGTTTTAAGTATTAAAAGTCAATATAATATTTTATATATTTATATTATTTTGGAGCTAATTAATAGCACTTATATAAGTATTCCAAAACTATTGATTTTCCCCAAAAAAGCATTAATCTTTTACACGAAGAAAGATGCTTTTTTTATGCCTCTAAATAAAGATCTATGAAATTCTCAATCTGATACAATGAAGAAGAATCATTCTATGATATACTGGAGAAATACAAAGACAATATTTCCACCGTATACTTTGGTGCTCCAACATCACTCTGACCATCAGGAAGAGCCATCACACAAGACGAAAACTATGATAAACAAATAAGAAAACTTCTCATTACCTGTAAAGAGTATGGAATCGGAACGATACTTGCCCTGAATGCTACGACAGAATGAAAGAAAACTGGAGACAAAGACCATATGCTGGAACTTATAGCATATATTAAGAAACTAAAGAATGATTGACTCACTTCCGTATCCCTCACGAACCTCCTCTATGTAAAATTCATCAAAAAAGCTGTACCAGGCATAGAAATATATTCATCAGTAAATTGCTACCTCAAAACCGTTGAACAAGCTCTGTATTTCAAGAAAATATGAGTTGATATCCTCACAGTTGATAGAGATATAAATAGAGACGTCAAACTAATAGAACAAATCAAAAAAAGAAGTGGGCTCAAGATACAGATAATGCTGAATGAAGGATGTATCAGAAACTGCCCATTTAGACATACTCATTTCAATATCATCGCAAATAATGTTGAAGATAATAGGGAAAACCAGAAGAAAGGGAAGTATAACCTAATAGAAAGATTCTCT
>Ga0228669_1000137_pt1 | contig 46547 bp, 70 predicted proteins | sample 84DmetaG_FD_182700 | JGI IMG/M metagenome (GOLD analysis project Ga0228669, IMG submission 182700) | Seawater microbial communities from Monterey Bay, California, United States - 84D | ecosystem: Environmental > Aquatic > Marine > Coastal | place: USA: California | collected 2016-10-11 | reverse complement strand
AGCCATTACGCAGACTGGGCTTCAGCACCTAATCATCCAGAAATTAAAGCTGAAGAAGTTAGTGATGCTGTAAAAAAAGGATTGGCCGAAAAGGTTAAAGACCACAACGAAAAGCATGGTAACAGTAAAGGCAAGAAAGTAACGCAGAGGATGTTAGAGGCTGTTTTTAGGCGCGGAGTAGGCGCTTTTAACACTAACCCTCAGAGTGTTAGACCTAGCGTGAGTAGCGCTGATCAGTGGGCTTATGCGCGGGTAAATGGCTTCTTGAGTGCAGTGAGAACAGGGCGGTTTAAAAGCGGTAAGTTTGACACCGACCTTTTGCCTGATGGACACCCATTGAAAAAAGATAAATAATTATAGAATTAAATAAGCCCCTGCAAAATCTATTCTGCAAGGGCTTATTGGTAAAGTATAATGTAACGGGATTAATGTTGGATTATGCGCCCATATTTTCTAATTTCTCAAGTTCACCTTTAATCCAAATAATCCTATTTTGCTGAACCTCCTCGGCTTCATATAGTTTTTGTTTTTCAATTTGGATATTAGCTAATTTTGATTGAGCATCCGTAAGTGATGCCTCCATTGCAGTATGCATTTTACCTATCATAATATATCTCCTATTATTTCATTATCGTAATACTGTGTGAGACGGGGATACCAACCCCATCATAAAAATCATCGTCTGAAGCTAGGTCGAAAAAGCCTTCTACAATTTCTTCTTTTATATACTTAACAGCCGAAACAATTGATTTATCGCTAAAGCCTACACAAGATAATCCAGAAGATATAAATCCCTTACCTTTTGGAGCGTAAAACACGACGTTCCAATGATTGCCAATTCTGTCTAATGGATAAGTGTAAGCATTATAAGCTTCAATTATTACGCCGTGATGACCGCAAATTTCTTTAAGTTTATCTAAAGTTTTCATATTAACCTCCAATGTACTTAGAAAGGTACTGAATAATCCAAGGTAAATAGAACACAGATATAACAAAAACCGAGATACCTATTAATTCACCTACAAATATTAGGATTTTTGTGATATTATTATTTATGGAACGTGTTTCTTTAAGTTGCATGTTTTACTTCCTCCCTGACTGCCCCCCAATTGTGCTGTAACACAAGGGGGGCTTTTTTATTAAACATATTGAACAATTTTACTAAGGTCTTCGACAAGGTCTCTGCCGTAGGGCGTAAAAAGTATGCCCTTCTGCCATACCCAGTGTTCTACACATTGAGTAGTATGAAACTTTTCACCCTTAGTCATAATTAGAAGAGCTTCATTTCGGTTTTCTGCACCATTAATGATTAGTTGTTCAATTTCAGCTTTCACGCGCTTCAAATCACCCTCTTCCATTTTGCGAGTATTCCGGCAGTTTTCTTCAACAATCCGGCCTAGCTCATCCCAACGGGCTTGCTTTTGAACAGGGTTAAGCCCATTCCAGACCTCCATAAGAATACCGGCTGGACGGAAGCCGTGAGCCTCCTTATAAAAATCTGAAAAAAGTGCATCATCATATAAATATTTCATAATATATCTCCTAAGCGAACAATTGGTTCATGTTTGAAAACACTGCATTGTATGCATTAACTTCATTGCTATAGTACTCAAAGTACTCATCATCATTATCAAAAGCCACAACAGCTACTTTTCCTGTAAGGAATGCGTCTTGGCTTGCGTTGTATTCTTTCCAAGAGCGTTGCATAGCATTCATGCCTTCAAGAGTATCGCCTTGGCCGTGAGATTTCATAATGTTCCAACCCTCTTGGAAGGAAACTTCGTTTTGGTGAAACTTAGGTATTATAAACATTTTGACCTCCATGTCGTTTTATAGGTACACTATTAGGTAATCATCTACCAAAGTAAAGTCTTAATTTACTAAAAAATGGAGTTAGACGAAAAAACTTTGAAGTGTTATAAAGAATAATGAGTTTTCCTGTTTTCATAAAGGCTAGTCGCACTAGAGTTTCCATTGCAAAGGAAATCAGAGAAGTCAGTAGGCTTCGGCTTCAGTTTGAGCGCTCAATGCAGAAGCGCCTAATGTCTGTGTTTAAAAAGGTAGGCAAAGCCGCTTCAGACGAATACCAGCAGTCAGGGGGCATTACAGTGGCTCTAAGGCCTCTTTCTGGCGACTTGGAGAAGATTTTTAGGGCGCATTACGGCGCTGTTGTTGAGAAATTCGCCGATAGAGTTTACGAAAATAGAAAGCTTGAAAGGTTTGGACAGCTTGTATTCCAGTTATATGAGCAAGAAGGTGCTAAAAAAATTGTTGGAATTAGCAATACAACAAGAAATATTATCCTAAGAGCCATTAAAACAGGAGAAAAAGATGGTCTCGGGGTTCTTCCTGTCGCCAGATTGATACAAGAAAAGACATTCGGAGCAATGGGTAGAGCAAGAGCGGCCACAATAGCCCGCACTGAGACACATGCCGCCGCTTCATACGCTACTTACGAAGCTACTAAGGAATTATCCCTACCAGCCCAGCGCAAACAGTGGGTAAGTGTTGGAGATGCTAGGACAAGGCCATATCACGCCGCCGCAAACGGACAGGAAGTTGGAATAGATGAGCCATTTATAATAAGATATAAGGGCGCTGAAATTCGTATGAAGTATCCTCACGATGGCTCTGGAGGGGCGGCAAATAATATAAACTGTCGTTGTTTGGCCGTTTATTTTACTGATGAAGACGCTTTGTTTGACAGCTTTGGAGAAGAAAACATTCAAATTCCTAAAGTTGATTTGAAGCCTAAGATTGATGTTACTAACATAATGAAAACTACTGGCTTTTCTAAAGCAGACCTAAATGAAGCTCTAAACAAATTCCTTACACCGCTTACTGCAAGGGTAATTTCCAAGTTAGGTAAACCATCAGAAATTATAGGTAAAGAAAAAGCTGGCGTTTACTATGCTGGAACAAAGCGAATGGAAAGCGGGTTAGAAAGACAAGTAATGGTGCATGAATACGGACACCATATAGACAATGAGCTTTATGAAAGTGGAAACAAGTTCTCAACTTATTGGTCAGAGAAGGGTTTATCGGCGGCTTGGGTAGCAGACAGAAAAGCTATGAAGGTTACTAGGCTTTCAGAGGAAGCCAGAAACAAAAGATTTAAAGAAATAAAGAGCGAGCTCTACAAAATTACAATAGTTACAGGCACAAGAAAAGATGGTTCAGAATATAGCTATGAAGATGGTAGGAAATTGGCCTTTGATGGCGCTGATGGACTTATGGATATAATTGATAGCTTCACGAATGGTAAATTCTATGCTTCTGGGGCTTTTGGTCACGGATATACATATTGGAAGAACAGAAAAGGAAGTGGGCAACAGGCAGAGGCATTTGCAAACTTGTTTGCCATTCAAAGCTCACCAAAGGCTGTAGAGTATGCAAAGAAAAACTTTCCGGCTTTGTGGAAAGCTTTTATTGATAAACTGGAGGAATTTGATGCTAACAATTGAAGACGTTTTAAAAGAATATAAAGAAAAGTTTGGAGTTGAACCTGTTCTTGGCAGAGGATTTGCGGCTGATCATATTGAGCTACTCATCGAAGCAATTGATAAAGATACCCAATTAACAGAGTTGGATTATAGTGCTAAAGAACCAACAACATTAAGCTTATAACAATAACCCTAGACGTGAAACCGTATTATGTGTTAGTTTGTGGGTAATTTAATTGCGGTATTAAAAAGGACAATAAGATGTCAGAAGTCCCACAAGTCGATATTGAAGATTATATCGCAGAAACAGAAACCAAGTCCGAGACCCTTGATGTAGCTTTTGAATATAAGGCTGAAGAGGAAGAAGGGACATTCTCTGGATATGGTTCAATTTTTGGAAATAAAGATTTAGGAAATGATGTTGTCGTTGAAGGCGCATTCGCCAAATCAATTGGTAAGAAGGGCGCTAAAGCTGTAAAGCTACTCTACCAACACAGACAAGATGAGCCTATAGGCGTTTTTGATGAGATTATTGAAGACCAAAGAGGTCTGAAGGTCAAAGGTCGCCTTGCTATGGGGACACAACGTGGACGTGAAGTCTATGAACTAATGAAGATGGGTGCTCTTGATGGCCTTTCAATTGGCTATAGAGTTGACCCAAAAGGTACATACTATGATGAGAAGGGCAAACGCCGCTATCTCAAGACTGTAGACCTTATGGAAATTTCTGCTGTAACTTTCCCCATGAACCCACGCGCAAGGGTTCAGGCTGTAAAGGGAGCAGAACGCACAGTACGGGAATGGGAAGAACTACTGCGGGATGCAGGAAGCCTATCGCGCACTGAAGCAAAGGCGGCGGCTTCTGCCGTTACCAAGGCACTTGAACAGCGGGATGCTGTAAAAGAGGAAACGCCTAAAGTCCTTGAGGCTCTAACAAGCCTTACCAACATCCTTAAAACTTAAACGGAAAGGATCGTCCAAATGGAAGATCAAGTAAAAAATGCCGTAGAAGCGATGTCAGGTGCTTTTGAAGAATTTAAAAAAGTAAATGATGATCGTTTGGCTCAAATTGAAGCTAAAGGTTCTGCTGACCCATTGGTAGAAGAAAAGCTTGCTAAAATCGAAGGTGACTTAGATCGCTTTGAAAATGTTAATCAGAAGCTAGTTCAACAGCAAAAACACGCTGAAGGTTTCGAAGCAAAATTAAACGAAATCGAAACTATGTTAAAGCGTCCAGCAAATATGATGGAAGCTAAAGAAGTTGATTTATCCCTAAAAGCTTGGGATAGCTTCATGCGTCTAGGCCAAGAAAACATGGCTCCAGAAGAAGTTAAGGCACTAACAGTCGGTACAGCCGCTACTGCTGGTAACTTAGCACCAGCTGAGTACGTGGATGAGTTAATCAAAGTTATTACTGAGATTTCTCCTGTTCGTTCTGTTGCGCGTGTTCGTCAAACTTCAAATAAAGAAATTGAAGTACCAAGCAAAACTGCGACTTTCGCGGCGGCTTGGACTGCTGAAACTGGTACTCGCTCAGAGACAACTGGTTACACAACTTCTTTAAACACTATCCCAACACATGAACTATATGCTCTTGTAGACATATCTGGTCAGTTGCTTGAAGATAGCGTGTTTGATCTTGAAGCTGAAATGAACCAAGAATTTGCTGAACAGTTTGCAAAAGCTGAAGGCGCGGCGTTCATCTCTGGTAATGGCACAAACAAACCAACAGGTATTGCTGATGGCAACACAGTAGGACACACTGCTACTGGTGCGGCTTCTGCGGCTATCTCTACAGATAACCTAATGGATTTGGTTCATGGCCTTAAAACAGATTATGCAAACAATGCTACATTCTTAATGAACCGCTCTACACTGGGTATAATCCGTAAGTTGAAAGATACTGCTGGTCAGTACATCTTCCAAACTGGTTTCTCTGGTCAGTCTGGTTTGCCAAACACAATCTTAGGTTCACCATATCTTGAGTGTCCTGATGTTGCTGATGCGGCTTCTGGTGCAAAATCAGTATTCTTCGGCGATTTCCGTCGCGGGTACATGATTGTTGATCGTGTAGCTTTATCAGTATTGCGTGACCCATACTCACAAGCTTCAACAGGCAATGTGCGTTATATCGCTCGCCGCCGTGTTGGTGGTGAAGTTGTATTGTCAGAAGCAATGCGCGTTCTAAAGCACGCAACATCATAATAATTGATGAGGGGGTTAATTCCCCCTCACCTTTAACTAATGGAGAGCCAAATGAAGATTACAATGACTAAATCATCAATTGGGATTACCAGAGAAGATGGTGCTGAGACAGCGACATACGAAAGCGGTAAAGAGTACAAGTCACAAGGTAAGTGGCAAGAAGAAATTTTTAAAGGCTTCATAGAAATGGGAATGGCTCATGAGGTTGGTGGTAACGCACCAGTACAAGAAACAAAAGCTGTGCGTGCTAGGACTGAAGATGGGAAACTTAAAGCAGACGACCCAATAACAACTGATTACAATGAAGCATGGGTGGATGGAAAATCCCCAAAAAAGCCAAAAAAGGCTAAAGTTAACAATAAGAAAATAAATATTTAATTAAAGCGGAGACAGGCGAATGAGTGGTTTGAAAATTATTGCTAATCCAGCTATAACGCCTGTTAGCAGAATAGAGGCGCGTCAACACTTACGTCTTGATGATGATGTGGATGACAGCCAAGTACGAAGTTATATTCAGGCTGGTACTGATTGGGCTGAAAATTACACTAATCGTTTCTTTATCAGCCGCACATGCCAGATGATGCTGGATGGGGCGCGTGAGCTTGATACGCCTCTTTGGGAAGGTATGCGTACCGGTCACTACAGTAGGCCTCTATCAAGCCATATTGAGCTTGCGGCAAATCCTGTTATTTCAGTCGAAAGCATTAACTATTACGCTGATGATGATACACAGACCCTTTGGGCGGCTTCAAATTACTATGTTGATACTTATTCAGAGCCAGCTAGGATTGTTTTAAGGGATGGCGGTACATATCCAACTGACATGAGAGCCTTTAATGGCCTTGAGATAAACTTTACTGCGGGGTATGGGACAACTGCAACTAGTGTTCCTGAAGCAATTAGACTTGCAATTTTACAATATGTTACGTTTCTTTATGAACATCGTGGCGACTTTGAAGGAACTGTTCTGCCGCAACCGCCGTCTTCTTTGGCGGCACTACTTAACCCGTATAGAATGTTAAGGTTTGGTTCTACGCCTTATAATTCAGTTATTATGTCTGGGATTTCATAATGTCAGTAGGTAGAATGCGTCACAGATTGCAACTACAGAACAAAACTGTAACTGCAGATGGAGGTGGTTCTGATGAGCTTACGTCATATAAGACTTTTGCAACTGTTTATGGCTCTATTGTTGCAAAATCTGGTGGTGAAAGGCTATTCGGTGAACAACTTCAAGAGCCAATCACCCATATCATTACGTTAAGATTTCGCACTGATTTCACTTTTAAAAACCGCATTCTTTATAGTTATAAAAACAATGGTGTAGCTTCAACGCGAGCTTTCAACATTCAAAGAGTGGTGAATGTAGGAAGCCGAGACAGGTATCTTGAAGTTATGTGCATTGAGGGGGTCGCTACATGAGTTCAATTAAAACCAAAGTTGTAAGAAAAAACAAAACAGATAAAGCGCTCAAGCAGTACAAAACTCAAATTGAACAAATTATTGCGATTGGCGGTCAAATGGTTCGCAATGAAGCGGTAAAATCAATTCAACAAAATTCTGGTGGTGGTAAAGTATACAGAAGAGGCGGAACTACACACGTTGCTTCTCCACCTAATTCTCCACCAAATACAGACACAGGGTTTTTGGCTAGTAATGTTTTTTTAAAAATAGATGCTGACAAGATGGGTTGTTCGGTTGAAAGCCGCGCTGATTATTCTGAACACCTAGAATTTGGAACAAGCAAAATGAAAGCACGTCCATTCCTTCAACCCGCCCTTGAGGGAAACAAAAAGAAAATAAACAAACTTTTCAATAGATTGAAGGCTAATCTTTAATGGCATTACATTCTTGGGAACTGCAAAAATCAATATTTTCCACACTTAATGGAAATACAACAGGTATGGACGGGGCAAATGTTCCTGTTTTTGATGATGTTCCTGAGGGAACTTTATATCCATATGTAGTTCTTGGCGAAGAAACAGCCGTAAATAATGGAACTAAAAATCTTGATGGGGTTGAGCATACTTTAACTATTCATGCTTGGTCACAATACAGGGGTAGACGCGAGATCAAAGAGATCATGCAAAGCGTCTATGAAAACCTGCATAATACTGCTATAAGTGTTACAGGTGCATCGCTAGTGAATATTAGACAGGAGTTTAATACAACATTGGCGGAACAAGACGGAATAACACGGCATGGAGTAATGAGATTTCGCGCTGTAGTGTTTGATAACTAAGGAGTAAAAATCATGGCGGCTCAAAAAGGTTCAGCCCTACTATTAAAAATTGGCGCAGACGCTACTGCCGCCGCAAGTGCAGATACATATACAACAGTGGGCGGATTGCGCTCTACTGGTATCACATTAAATGATGAATCGGTTGATGTAACAACCAAAGACAGTTCAGGAGTTCGTGAGCTCTTGGCAAATGGTGGAGTGCAAACGTGTTCTATCTCTGGCTCTGGTGTATTTACAGACGCGGCTTCAGAAACAACGCTTAAAAATGCTTTTGGCGGTGCAAACTTTGCGAATTTTGAAGTTGTTATACCTGATTTCGGTACATACAAAGGAAAATTCATGGTTTCATCACTAGAATATACTGGTGAATACAATGGTGAGGCAACATATTCTGTATCTTTAGAGAGTACTGGCGCGTTCACCTTCACAAACGCTTAATAAGGAGTATCTGATGGCTTGGAATAATATTACTGTAAGCGTTGCAGATGATGAATTTCCTAGTCATTGTAACGGCGATTTATTTAGCATCCCTTTCTCCTCCGGTCTTAAAGTTGGCGACAGCTTTCAGGCTGGTGGGAAAGAACACAAGGTCACGTCAATAGACAATATAGCAGGGCGTGATGAAACAATATTAGTTAATACAATAGAGGTTGTAAAAAATGACAAATCCAAAAAGAGGCGAATGCCTGATAAATCTAGCGGGGACTGATTACAACACAAAGCTCAACTTAGACAGCATCATGAGAATTGAGCAGTCTTGCCAAAAGAGTTTTTTGAAAATTGCTCAAGACCTTTCAGAAGCCGAGTTCCAAACACAACACATTATCTTTATATTGCAAACGGCGATTAAAGGTGGCGGAAACGAAATAAAAGATAAAGCTATGAAGAATTTAATTTGGGAAGCTGGAATTACAGAGGCAATACAAGCTGTTGGAGTTATTCTAACAAGTTGCCTTGTTACTGAGGAAAATGAAGAGGGAAACGAAGAAGCGGTGGCGTAGCCTTAGATGTTTTGCCTTGGGATAATTGGATGCAATTGTGCTTAGGTAAAATGGGAATGACAACAAGCGGGTTTTGGGACTTGAGCTTGTATGAATTAACCCAAGCAATCGAAGGGTTTAACGAATTTCATTCTGGGGGAAACCCAAAGCCGCTCCACCGAGGCGAATTGGAAGATATGATGGAAAGGTATCCTGACTAATGGCAAGTACAAATACTGTTGATACTCTCAACGTCAGGATTGATGCTGATCTTAGACCCCTTAAACGGGCGTTGAGGAGCAGTCAAAGAAGCGTCCAACAAACTTCTAACAAAATGAAGAAGTCTTTTAGGGGCATAGGCGCAAGTGTCACTGCTCTTGGTAAGAAAATGGGTGGGCTTAAAGGTATCATTGGGGGTGCTGTTGTAGGCACGCTTGGCCTTGCTGTTGCCGCAATTGGTAAAACAGCCGCTACGTTCCAAGACCTTCAGCAAACACTTGATACTGTGTTCGGCGGAATGGAAGAGGGGCAAGCCGCTATGGACTTCATAAAGAGGTTCGCGCAAACTACACCCTTTGATATTCAGACCTTATCCAAAGCCTTTATTCAGTTAAAGGGTGCGGGAATACAGCCGACAGTGGAATTGCTGAATACATTCGGTGATGCGGCTTCTGCAACTACAAATAAAGTTCAGGCATTTGAGACAATGATTCGTATCGCTACAAGGGCGGTTGGCGGCGGTTTGGGTCTTGAAGAGCTTGAACAGCTTGTATCAGCTGGTATTCCTGTCTACCAAATTTTGCAAGATGAGCTTGGTGTAACTCGCGGTGAAATATCTGAATTGGGTCAATCTGCTGAAGGCGCTACAGCAATTATGGATGCCCTGCAGAGAGGCTTAAATAAAGAATTTGGCGGCGGTATGGCGCGTTCCGCAAATAATCTTTCAACAGCCTTTAGTAATATGAAGATAGCGGCGACTGATATACTGGTAGCCCTTGGCGAAGGTATAGGCGGAGTAGGCCTTACGGGAGCTTTAACTTATGCTTCAGAAATCTTTTCTGATTTATTTGTTATTGTTAAGCCATTAGCACACGTACTTGGTTTTGCTCTTGGTGTAGCCATAGAAGCACTAGTAGCTCCGATAAAATTGGTTACAGAAGGTGTTCTGATGCTAGGAAGAGGCATGGCGAAAATGCTTCAATTCGCCGCCAATGCAATGCCTAAAAAGTTTGCTCACATTAAGGAAGCGGCTAACAACCTTTCGGTTTCTATGGAAGAACTAGAAAAAAGAATGGCTGGAAGCAGTAAAGAGGCAGAAACCGTAGCGGGAGCGAGTACTGAATTAACAGCGGCGTTAGATGCACAAGCATTAGCGGCTAAAAAAGCTAGGGCAGAACTCGCTGGCTTCTCTAAAGAAGAAATAGCGGCATTAGAACAGGCAAAACTCTTTGATGATATGAATTTTGGTTTTGGGTTTCACTCAACTCCATTAGATTTAGTACCGGACGTTACGCAATTGTTGCAAGCTGTAGCTTCAACACAGCTATATCGTGATCAACTGCAATTCTTAGAAGATGAAAAAAATGCTAATGCTGAAAGTGATACGGCGAGATTAGAAAAATCTATTGCAGAAGCAAAACTGATAAAAGACACTATTGCAGAAATAGAACGCGAAACAAAAGCAAAGTTTCAAGAAATTAGTACATCAATATCAGCCCCATTAGCTGATGCTCTTGTTGAAGGTAAAAGCATACTTGGCGCACTATCGGATGTGTTTAAAGGGTTCGTCAAGACAATGCTTACCAAGGCAATTGAGCTTATGTTTGTGAACGCTATCTTAAATAGCATATTCGGTCTTACAGGAGGTTCTGCCCTTCCTACTATTCCAATTCCAGGACGTGCTAGTGGCGGCAGTGTAAGCGGTGGACAGCCTTATCTAGTAGGGGAACGTGGTCCAGAATTGTTTGTCCCTTCTGGTGCGGGAACTATTAAGAACAATAGCGATACAAGTAGTATGGGCGGAGGCAAGGGTACAATTATAAATCAAGTAATTAATGTAAGCGCAGGAGTTTCACAAACTGTACGGGATGAAATGAACACCCTATTGCCGCGAATTAAACATGAAACCATGATGAGTATTGCCGATGCAAAAAGGCGTGGCGGTGCTTTTGGAGCCGCAATGGGGTAAATAAATGACACTTATAACTATGCCGACAAGTCCAGCCTTTGTAACTTCTGATTGGGGAATAACTCGCTCTGTAGCATTGTCTGAAAGCCCATTTACAGGAGCAACACAGGTTCATAAGTACGCAAAGGCCAAATGGTCAGCTACGCTTACTTTACCGCCTATGAAGCGAGATCAGGCGCGTCAATGGCAAGCTTTTTTTATGCAGTGTGAAGGTAGGGCAAATACCTTTCTTCTGGGAGACCCTGACGGAAAATCAATTACAGGTGGCATTCCTCCGAGCGCTATAAGTGTAGCCGCCGATGCCGCGATTGGGGATACATCTGTAAACCTTACACTTGGTTCAGGTAAAAAAATAAGCCAAGGAAGTTATTTGCAGTTTTCTACAGGCGCAAATTCAAGATTGCATATGGTTGTTGATGATAACACAGGAAACGGAATTGTAACAATTCAGCCGCCTCTAAAGACTGCAATTACAACATCTACTGCGGTTGTTTTTGTTTCTCCACAAGGTGTTTTCAGAATGGACAACAATGATATGCGATGGACAGCTGACCAACTAAGTAACTATGGCATTACTTTTACTTGTAGTGAGGCTTTATGAGCAGAGATATTCCATCCGCACTATTGACTGCTCTGACAGGTTCAGAGATTGAGCCATTTTATGCTTGCGAGTTTATGTTTGATACACAAACTGTAACAGACATTAATGGCAACCCATTTGAAGTAGCTCCTATGCGTCTTTGGACGGGGGTTGGTAACAGGGTAATTGAAGTTCAAGGTGCAGATCAAACCTTTGTTGGCACTGGACAGCTATTAAATATTGCCGGTTTGGATGAGGTGAATGATTTAGCCGCAAAATCTTTAGCAGTAAGTTTATCAGGTATATATTCGGAAACATTATCTATAGCATTGCAAGAGCCATATCAACGCCGCCCTTTCAATTTGTACTTTGGAGAAGAAAGCGTCAGTAATGTTGTTCAAGTATTCTCTGGAAAAATGAACAAAATGACTATTCAGGATAGCGGTGAGACCAGTACTATACAGATGTCAGTTGAAAGCAATTTGTTGGAACTTGAGAGATCAAGTGGATGGCGCTATACTGAAGAAAACCACAGATCAAGGTATTCAGGGGATAGTTTCTTCTCATACGTTCAAGCAATACAGGATAAAACAGTAACATGGGGCAGAGAGTAGCATTAAATTCATACATATCTAATTACCCTGATGATGAGTTCCGATGGGGAGTGAATGATTGCTTTACCTTCACGAATGGAGCTTTTCATGCTATGTATGGCGCTGGATATGCTGATGATTGGATTGGACGCTACATGAATAAAAATTCCCCTAAAAGCCGTAAATCAATGCTTAAAGAATTTTCCCACACCACGTTATTTGATGGGCTGGCAAGCAAATTAAGAAGAACAGATCAACCAATTTTCGGTAGCCTTGTAACTACAAGCAAATGTAAGCATTGGGTTACTGGGTGTTCACTCGGTATTTCTGTGGGCTCTAGGGCAGTTTTTTTATCAGAAAGTGGCTTATTTAAAGTAAATGTTGAAGATGTAGAAAGTTCTTGGGTTCTGAAATGAAGGATAACACACCATTCAATGTATTGAAGCACATTAACCAGTGGGAGGTAGCCCCCAGAGAGCCAGCAACAGTAGCCGCTATAGGTAACTTTGTTCTTGGGGCTATAGGGATTACAGGAGCTTCTACTGCCACAGCAACTATTGTAGGCTATGTAACAATAGCGGTAGTTAGCACTGCTTTAACAGCCGCCGCTGTCTTATCTCAATTGCCAGATATACAACAAGGCGGAGCAAACAATTCAGGAACATTACTTCAAAATACTAAGAACCCCCTATCACCTTCTAACTTTATATATGGTGAAGTTCGCAAGGGCGGTACGGTTACTTTCGTAGAAGTAACAAGTGTCGGTAATAAAATACTACATCAAATAGTAGCGCTCGCTCATCATGAAGTTGAGGAAATAGGCGACATATATTTTAATGATGAAATTGTCGCTATGAATAATGAAGATGTGATCAGCGACCCTTACAACGGGTTCGCAAAAGTTTACAAACACCTAGGAAACCAAACAAGCGCGTCTGACACATTCGCCAATTCAAGTGCTACCCTTGCTAACACCTTACACGCAGAGACATCCGCAGGCAGTGATTTCATCGGCAAGGGTGTAGCTTATATTTATGCGCGTTACACTTACGATAAAGATGCTTATACTAATGGACTTCCAAATATTACTGCACAAGTAAAAGGAAAGAAGGTCGTAAAGACAGTAAACGGAGTGGCTCAGACTGCGGCTTACAGTAATAACGCGGCTTGGTGCATTAAAGACTACTTACAGTCAAGTTATGGGCTTGGTGATGATGCAATCAATTATGCTACATTTGAAGCCGCCGCCGCTATATGTGACGACACAACAATACTTTCTGACGGAACACCTCAATTTACAATGAATGGAGTTGTAACAGGTAGTGACAGTCATGGAAGCATCTTGGAAAAGATGATGACAACTTGTGGAGGTACTTTGTTTTGGGGCGCGGGTTCTTGGCGAATTTACGCCGGTGATTTCGTACCTCCCACAAAGACATTAACATTAGACGATTTTAGAAGTGCTATAAGTTTAGATACAAAATCTTCTATGCGAGATAACTTTAACGCTATTAGGGGTACTTTTGTAGACGCGGGTAATGATTTTATAAGTGCTGATTATCCTCAAATTAATTCTGATGAATTTCTTGATGAAGATAATGGTGTTGAAACAGTTTTAGACCTCAATCTTCCATTTACAACCAATGCGATAGCCGCTCAACGTATTGCCAAGCAGTTACTTTATAGAAGCCGTGAGCAATTAACTATGAGTGCAGATTTTGGAATGAATGCATTTGATGTTGAAGTTGGTGATTTTATAAAAATAAGAAATGAGCGTTACGGATGGGGTGCTGGCAACGAAAAGATTTTTGAAGTTAGTGGGTGGAGACTACAACCTGACCCTAAAGGATTGGATTTGCGGGTAAATTTAACCCTTAGAGAAAGTAGTGAAAACGCATTTGGGTTTACTGTAGCTGATGAGAAAGCAATAGTTTCAAATAACACTACCCTTTTAAATTATTATGATGTGCCGAGCATCGGTGTGAATGTTTCTCAAGAGTATCGTGAAGTTAATGAGAATGTTGTAAATGTTTTAGTCGTTACTGTCGTCAGCTCTGATATTGAGCGTATAGAGAGTGTTATTTTAAAATACAAAAAGACTTCAGACACAGAATTTAAATCAGTTGGTCAGGCTATTTTGATTAATGAAGGTAGTGACGCTGGTAGGTTTGAAATAGTTGGAATTAAAGCGCCTCAAATTTCTGAACAAGCTATAAATTATACTATATCAGTCACACCAGTAAATGCCGTTGGGTTTAGAGGAAGCACTGTAACTACTACTTATAACCTTACAGCCGATACTGTACCACCCTCTGTACCAGCTTCGTTAAGCCATTTGATGTCAGGTGGCACAATATTCTTTGAATGGCCAGCGGTTGGTGATTTGGATTTATCTCACTATAAATTATATTATTCATCAAATAGCAGTGCACAGTTTACTGATAGTTCTGTTTCGTTAAAAATATCAAAAATTGCCAGACCAGCGACATCAATTACTTTTGCCGCCCTTGCTGGTAAATTCTTTATTACATCGGTAGACAAAACTGGAAATGAAAGCACCACGGCAACAAGTACAGTCGTGCTTGCAAGTGAATTACCTCAACTTGGTAATACAACTACACAATCTGAAGAAACTGCATTTAGTGGCGCAAAGTCCAATGTCACGGCTTCTGGTGGGTCATTAACATTGACCAGTTTCTCATCCTCTGGAGCAACTGGCACATATGACTTTGACCATGATGGAGACAGTTACATAGATGTTGGAACGTCAAGAACAGTTAGGCTTTCTTCGGCTGTAGTAGTTGCCCGTAAGCATTCAGATGCAGTAGGAGGGGAATTAAATTGGGATGATATACCTCAAAACTGGGACACTTGGCCTAATAACTTTGACACTTGGACAGATGAAAATGCCGAATTTTTTGATTTTAGTGTATTAATCCAAGCAAGGACTGCGGCAACATCTTCTGGATTAAGTAGCGCAAGTTTTATAGATGCAAGCGGAGAAATTGTTGGTAGATTTATAGAATTTAGAGCAGTATTATCAAATTCAAATTCAAAGATTACACCTAATATAACAGCACTAAGTGCAACAGTGGAGTATTAATATGTCACAACATGATTTTGTAATTGCCAATCAAACCGCAAATTCAGCAAGGCTTGATATAAATGCTGGTCTACAGGCGTTAGCATCAAATAATAGTGGAGATAGCGCACCTAGTACAACTTACGCTAATATGTGGTGGTATGAAACAGACACTAACCTTTTAAAAATACGCAATGAGAATAATACTGCATGGATTAACGTAGCCTACGTTGATCAGAGTAACAGCGTATATGCAGTATTAGATGATACCAAACTTGTTAATACATCTGGAGCTGAAACTGGACTGCTTGGTGGACAGCTACAAAGCGCTTGGAATGCTGGCACAGGAACAACTGAGAGTTTAATATCACCAACTAACCTTAAAGGTGCTTTTGATACCTTTACTGTTGTTAGTCCTATAAAAGCATATGCTAACTTTAATGGCATGGGAACTGGAGCAGGTACACCTACTATTAGACACTCAGTAGGTATATCTGCTATCGCAAGAAATAATACTGGTGACTACACTGTTACTTTTACTACTAATCTAATGCCTGATGCAAACTATGTTTTACTAGGTACTGCTGGACACCCAAGATTTGACAATAGGGCTTCCTTAGAAAGTTATACGTTAACCCAAACTACTTGTAGATTTACAGTAACTAACCACGGAAACCTTGGAAGATCACAAACAGATTATGTTAATATAGCTTTTCTTAGATAGGCAATAAATGGCACAATGTATCAAAATTACATCGCATGGGGTAAATAAAATCCTAACTAGCATAAATTTTGAATATCGTGTATTGTAGCCATGCATATGCAATGTTTTATAGGAGGCCACAATGGCAACACTCGGAGATCGCGTCTTTGATGCAGGACTTTCAGCACTAGACACAGAAGCAAACAAAGTTCTGGTTACTTCTCAGGAAGCAACTACTTTTACTGAGGCGAATGCAACTTATGCCTTGGGTAACTCAACAAGCCTTTCAATAGCCGCACCATCTGATCGTACTGGCGGTGGTAGAAAAGTTACTGTAGCCGCAGTTTCTGATGGTTCAATTACTGGAACTGGGACAGCTACACACTACGCAATTGTGGACACAACAAACTCACGTTTATTGGCAACAGCGGCTTTAACGGCTTCTCAGTCTGTAACAAGCGGCAACACATTTACTTTGGCTTCATTTGATATTGGTATCCCTGACCCAGCGTAATATTAATTAGGAGTTTTGCATATTAATTAGGAGTTTTGCCTATGGCGCTTGTCATAAAAGATCGCGTAAAAGAAAGTTCAACGACAACTGGAACTGGCACTTACACACTGGCAGGGGCGGAGGCAGGATTTCAAACCTTCTCAGCAATTGGGGATGGTAATACAACATATTATGCCGCTACTGACGGGACTTATTGGGAAGTCGGTATCGGAACATATAGTGCATCTGGCACAACTCTAGCTAGAACTACTATTTTATCATCAACGAATAGTAATAATGCGGTAAGCTGGACTGCTGGTGAAAAATTAATATTTGTAACTCAGCCTTCCTCTAAAGCTTCTTTCTTAGATGCAAGCGGTAATTTAAACTTATCTGGCGGTACAGTAGACGGACGTAATGTAGCGGCTGATGGGGTTACAGCAGACAATGCTTTACCTAAAGCTGGCGGTGCTATGACAGGTGCTATCACAACTAACAGCACCTTTGATGGTAGAGATGTTGCAACAGATGGTACTAAGCTAGATTTAGTTTCTGTTACGCAAGCTGTTGACCTTGATCAAATGGAAACTGATATAGCGGCTCTTGCTAATGGTATGGTATATAAGGGCGATTGGGATGCATCATCTGGTAGTTTTCCATCGGGCGCGCAAACAGGCTGGTTTTATTATGTTTCTGTAGCTGGCACTGTAAATAGCGTTGCTTTCCATGTTGGGGATAACATTGTTGCAACTACAGACAATGCATCTACTAGCGTTTATGCTAACAACTGGTCTAAACATGATAACACAGACGCAGTACAATCAGTTGTTGGATTAATTGGCTCTATTACTAAAAGCGAATTATTAACTGCAATAAATGTAGAAGATGGCGCAGATGTAACAGATACAGCTAATGTCACAGGTGTCCTTACAGCCCTCACAACAGAAACTACTATAGCATCAACAGATTTAATCCCAGTTTATGATGGGAGTGCTAGTACATGGCGCAAAGCAACCATTACAAGTGCCGCCCTTCAAGGAACTAAGGGTCAAAAAGGCGAAGTAGGAAGCACTGGAAGCACTGGTAGCAATGGTTCAAAAGGACAAAAAGGTGCAGTAGGTGTCACGGGTGACACAGGAGGCGTAGGTGCTAAAGGCCAAAAGGGTGAAGTCGGAAACACTGGTAGTACTGGGGCAACCGGCTCACAAGGAGACCAAGGGGTAAAAGGCCAAAAAGGTGAAATTGGAAATCAGGGTGTCGCGGGTGATAAAGGTCAAAAGGGACAAACTGGTGCAACTGGCGCGGCGGGTGCTACAGGTTCAACTGGATTAACTGGAACAACAGGTTCTAAAGGGCAAAAAGGCGAAGTCGGAACTACTGGCAATACAGGCGCTAAAGGTCAAAAGGGTGAAGTCGGCTCTACAGGCAGTGTGGGGGCTAAAGGCCAAAAAGGTGAGGTCGGTTCAACCGGAGGGACAGGTTCAAAAGGACAAAAAGGCGAAGTTGGAGTTACTGGGAATACAGGAACTACAGGTGCAAAAGGCCAAAAGGGTGAAGTTGGGGCAACTGGTTCAACTGGCTCACAAGGAAGCACAGGGAATACAGGTTCTACTGGCGCAAAGGGGCAAAAAGGGGAAACTGGCTCTACTGGTTCTGGTGGTGCGACAGGCTCTAAAGGTCAAAAAGGTGAAGTTGGCGCAACGGGTAGTGGCGGCTCTACTGGAGCTAAAGGTCAAAAGGGTGAGGTTGGCTCAACTGGCTCTACAGGCGGAACTGGAGCTAAAGGTCAGAAGGGCGAAGTTGGAGCTACTGGTACTACTGGTTCTAAGGGACAAAAAGGTGAAGTAGGTTCAACTGGTGGCACTGGAGCTAAAGGACAAAAAGGTCAAACAGGCGCGACAGGTTCAACTGGAAGTACTGGAGGTACTGGAGGTACTGGAGCAAAGGGGCAAAAGGGACAAACAGGAAACACAGGAAACACAGGTAATACTGGTTCTACAGGCAACACAGGCTCAACTGGCGCAAAAGGCCAGAAGGGAGAAACTGGTTCTACGGGTGGAACTGGTGGAACTGGTCAAAAGGGTCAAAAGGGTCAAAAAGGACAGCAGGGCGCTTCAGGCGGAACTGGGTCAACGGGTCAAAAGGGACAGAAAGGCCAAACAGGGTCTACTGGGGGTTCTGGTTCTGCAGGTTCTAAAGGTCAGAAGGGAGAGATTGCTTCTGGAGGTGGTAGTGACGAAGTGTTTATTGAGAATGGACAAACTGTAACGTCTAACTATACTATAACTAACGGCAGAAATGCAATGAGTGCAGGACCAATAACAATTAACGCTGGCGTTACTGTAACAGTAGGTGCTGGAGAAACATGGACGGTGGTGTAATATGTCAACAGTAAAATTACAAGGTAATACAAGTGGAAGTGGATCAGTTACTTTAGTATCTCCCAACTTAAGTTCTGATATAACTGTAACTTTACCTAATACAACTACAACTCTAGGCGGTGTTTCTACGGATCGAAATACTGTAGGTACTTATAGTATGGGTGGGTCTAATGCTACATCATGGAATATTGGCTATGCGGCTGGAGCTACTGTTGCAGGAAGTACTATAGGACAAGACAACACAGGAACTACCTATCGACTACCCGCTAAAGACAGACATTATTATTATAGGTTTGCAACACAAGGCTTGTCAGGTACTTGGAGAAATATGTGCGGACAGGCTAATGCGGCTGATACACACTATGCTGGTACTTTGTGGTGTAGAATATCTTAACAACAAAAAATAGGAGGCGTTTATGACCGATCAAGTAATAATAACACAAGTGCGTAACGCAAAATCTCTAAACTCAGATAACACCTTATTTGATGTAGAAATTAAACATCCACAATATGATTGGATACCATATACATTAAACCCTGATGATACAGATATGACTGTGGATAATAGTGTATTACTTGAACTTATTGGCTCAAACTATGCGGTATATGTAGCACCTACTCAAGAAGAGTTAGATGAGAGTTTATCATTATCTCTAAGATATGAACGAAATGAAATATTATCACAAGAAGTAGACCCTATAGTAACTAATCCTCTACGCTGGGCTGATCTTACAGAAGATAAACAAGCGGAGTGGACACAGTACCGAACTGACTTACTTAACCTAACAGATCAAGCTGGGTTCCCTAATACAGTTACATGGCCTACAAAGCCAACATAAAGATACGAAATACTTATGAGTAATTATAGAGTAATATATGAAGACCCTGATTATCCAGAGCAACCAGCTATGGTTCTTGTTCCTAGTGACAACTGGATAGCTGATGCTATGTCAGGAAAGCTACCACCTATATCTGTTTATTGGGAACTACAGGATGACGAACAAAAAGCTATTGATGAAGGTAGGCATGATAATTTTAAGCATGATCTTAGTAAATGGGAAAAGCAATTTACTTTACCAAGAGTAGGTAAGTTAACCGAAGAGGAAGCTATGGAGTATTTAGTTATGAAAGACATACCTAGAAGAGTGTGGGCTTTCGAATATAACAGACCCATGTTTAAGATTATTAAAACAGAACAAGTCCCTATCGATAGGCAGTTTAGAAACGCATGGGAGATGGCACAATGAGTACAATAAAAGTAAATAGTCTACAAACTACAGCTGGTGTTGAGCTTTATCCTAACAAGGCTTGGATAAACTACAAAGGTACTGGAAGTGTATCTATTCGTGCCGATGCTAATTTCAGCAGTATTACAGATACTGGAACAGGTAAATGCACAGTAACTTTTTCAAACGCACAGACTGATGCCAATTATGCGACAGCAGCATCTTGTAGTGACGTCACACCAACAAGTGGTGGTAATCAAAGCGCAAATATTAATTCCACAGCGACAGGTTCGTTTGTCCTTCAATGTGCTGGGTCTAATACTATTCAAGACGCATCAATAGTTTCTGCAATCGTAGCAAGGTGAAATAAATGTCTATATTTATAAAGATTGGCGCAACAGAATACAACAGCGCAAAATATGAAATACCAGCAGAACGTACATTCCGTGAAGGTTGGGAAGCAAACTCAGATACAGGTATTATATCTGTAAACATGGATAAAGCTAAAGATATTTGGCGTGATAAAATACGTCAAGCTAGAGTAAAGCCATTAGCAGATTTAGACACAGCTTATATGAAGGCTCTTGAAACGGGTGCTGATACAACACAAATAATTGCTGATAAGCAAGCGCTAAGAAATTCACCAGCATTATCTTCTATAGATGCGGCTTCTACAGTTGATGAATTAATTGCAATACAGCCTATTCCGAATGTTGTTATAGAATAAACTATGAAAGTCTACCAAATTTCCCTTTATTGCGATGCTTTTGACGCAAGAGGGAAAAGTTGGGAAGATTTAGAGGCTGAAACCGGCTGTAAGCCCGATAGAGCTTGGTTAGACCCAATACATAACCGAAGGTTGCTTAAAGCAGAGTTCGGTTGCTCTGTGAGCCATTTACGCGTCTGGCAGAAAATTGCAAAATCTGGCGTTTCTGGAATAATTTTGGAAGAAGACGCAGTATTCTCTAGTTTTGATGTCTCCGAAATTGAAGGAATTTTAAAATCTCACCATAGCGTTTGGCTAGGCTATAGAGAGAATACTCTGGGATATTGGTACAATGCTCATGCTTATGCCATAACTCCAACAACCGCATTAGAGCTTATAAATGGCTTTTCTAATGCGATTATACCAGCAGATGAGTGGTTGCCCTTAAAGTTGAAAGGCAGTTTTAACTATTTTTATCGTCCAGAAATTGTTAAACAAATACCAAGGTCACAAAGACCATCAACTATAGAGGAGGATAACATGACGCAAAATAATAAAAAAGACTTTCGAATTGTTACTGTAGCAACCGAACACTCAAAAATGTGGGCTTTAGAGCAATCTGCGGAAAAATACGGCGTAAAGGTAGTAAACCTTGGGAAAGATCACCCTTGGCGAGATGAAATGACGGGCTTGGCCGGTATGCCAAAAATACAATTGATTAACGAATATCTGTCAACTGTCCCAGACGATACCATCATACTTTTCATGGACGGGTATGATACATTTCTTGCGGACAGCCCAGAAACTATTCTTGAACGCTACTTTCAAATAGACGCCGATATTGTTTTTGGGGCAGAAAGCGATTGCTGGCCTAAAGAACATGATGAACACTTGTTTCCTGATACTGGTACAAAATATAAATACCTAAACAGCGGTTTGTATATCGGTAAGGCTAGTGCAATTCACAAGTTTGTTTCTAGCTCTGTAGGCGATGGAAATAGCTACGGTGACGACCAGCTTTTTTGCCAAAGAAGATATTTGCAATATCTTAAAGGTGGTTTTGATTTTACAGTAAAACTTGATTATGAAGCATATATTTTTCAGAACCATGAGCCTGAGATTAAAGTTGTTAAAGGACAGCTATGGAACGACCTAACAAAATGTTGTGGATGTATATATCATGGCAATGGTGGAGTTTCGGCTAAAGATTTTTTTGTAGAAATGGCAAGCAAATTTGGATTTACAAAAATAGAGGCAGAAGTTGTAAGCCCATATTATTTGACTTTAGATTATAAAGAAGTTGCTCAAGATATATTGGTAACAGATTTTTTAACTGAAAATCAATGTAAATTCTTAATAGATAAATCCGAAAGCCTTGGAAATTGGGGTTCTATGGATGGCGATAAATTTCCAGCGCAAGAAATAAGACTTAAAGAATTGGGTCTATGGCATGAGTACGAAAGGCTTTGGCATGAAAAATTAGGCAAAATTTCTGAAAAGTATTGGCCACCAATGGAACATTACGGCCTTAGAGATGCTTTTACTATGAGATATACAACAGACACGCAAACTTCTCTAGCATTGCATACAGATGCATCTTTGGTAACTGGTAGTGTTAAGCTTAATAGCTACTATGAAGGCGCAGAACTAATTTTCCCAAGACAGGATTTTTCAAATATTAACGTAAAAAATGGTCAGTGTATTTTATTCCCAGCACAAGTTACACATGGTCATTATGTAAATGAGTTAAAATCTGGTGTAAAATATAGCCTAACTATGTGGACAAGCCGTTATAGTGGTGACGTAAATGGTTAAAACATTCGTTGAGATTGGTTCAGCTGACTTCAATACATGCCTTCCTCTTGCGAAGTCAGGTTGGAAAGGAATTTGCATTGAGCCAGTACCATATCTTTATGAGAGGGTAAAAAAACAGTATGAAGGATACGATGTTGAGGTAAGAAATCACGCTGTATCAGACAATAATGGCGCTTTAGAAATGGCTGTAGCGCGTGATGAAGGTTGGCTCACTGGTTGTTCTCATATTATTTCTGAAAACCACATTGGATACAAATTAAGTGAACACCCTGATAGAAAAGGTGACTTTGAAGAAAAGATTACTGTTGGTTGTTCTACCCTAGACTATGTTATGTCCCTTGTGGATTATGTCGATTTTCTGAAAATAGATACAGAAGGCCATGAACTTAACATTATTATGAATTATTCTTTTCGAACAAAACCAAGATTTATTAAGATTGAGCACAAGCACGTTGATGATATTCTTTTATGCTCAAAGCTAGAAGAAAATGGTTATTTGGTCTGGACGGAAAAAGATGATATATATGGTATAATTTAACAGGAGTTTTATAATGTCTTTTGGTGCTAGTGCCTTTGCAAGTTCGCCTTTTGCTGATGCTGGCACAGAAAAATATGAACTTAGTGCTGTTGGAATATCTACATCTGCCCCTGTTGTTGGTAATTCAGATATAACTGAAGACAATAATTTTGGCGCAAATAATATTACTTCAGGATTGCCGACTGTCGGAACTACATCTTTTGGTCAAATTCATGTAATATCAATCAATGAACTGATTTCTGGAACTCCTGATGTTGAAATTGCAACAATGTTTGAAGATGAAACCTTCTCTGCATTTGATTTAGTTTCTAACAGGCCAATCCCATCACTAACGACTATCGCTCAAGAGCATATATTTAACACTGGTGAATTGCTTTCAGGCGCTCCCGATGTTCCAGATCAATTTGTTAGCGAAGGTGAGAAATTTACTACGGGTGATCTTTCTTCAAGCGCACCATTAGTAGCTACAGCTACAATCCTTCAGGAGCATGCGGTGCAATCTGGAGAGCTATTAAGTGGAGTTCCTTCTGTACCAGCGCAATCAATGTCAGAAGATGAAACATTCTCAACTTCAGACTTAGAAACTGGAAACGTGGCTATCTCTGGCTCTACTATCATTCAAGGTCATAATTTTGATGGTTTGAACATTAATACAGGCAGTCCATCAGTACCTAATACATCAGCTTTTGAGCAGGAAACTTTAGAAACAACAAATCTAGTAACTTTGCAACCAATTCTGGGCAATGCTGATATTACCGAAGAAAATGCACTTTCTGGTACTACGTTAGTTTCAAGCGCATATATACTTGATCAAGCCGATATTTCAGAAGAAAACATTCTTTCTGGAGATGATATAACGGGTTCTTCACCTAATATTGCAGAGGGTGTGATGATTTGCGACCATGTTATCTCAACTGCAAATTTAAACACCGCCCCCCCTATAGTTGAAGAAGTTTCTGCATCAGAGGAAGAAACATTTACTACGAATGAACTTTTATCTTCAGCTTTCATTATTGATGAAGCTACATTTAACCAAGGGCATGAATTAGAGAATGATCGTTTACTTACTGGTCGTCCTATTTTGCCAGAAATTACCTTTGTGCAAGGTCACGAATACAATGCGAATAATATTTTAAGCGGAGCTCCCACAATACCAACGCTAGTATATAATGCGGCATTAGGCAGAATTGCAGAAGAAGGTTTAGAGAGTATAAGTCTAGCAGAATTAGTAGTTAGTGACCCCAACACTGGTACATTAACAGTTCAGAAACCAAATAGCGTTGAAATAGCCGCGTAAAAGTTGTAAGGAAAAGACATGGCGTTCTTTATAAAACAAAATGATACATCACCTGCATTACAGGTAACACTAAAAGACGGAACTGGTGCTGTGGTTAATTTGACCTCAACATCGGTGAGATTTCACATGCGTCCAATTGGAAGTTCTACAGTTAAAATTGATGCTACCGCTACAATATCAAACGCGGCAAACGGGATTGTTTATTATCAATGGGCTACAGGAGACACTGATACTATTGGTTCTTTTGAGTGTGAATTTGAAGTTACATACACAGGTGGAGAAATAGAAACCTTTCCAAATAATCAATTTATTGATGTAGAGATAACAGATGACATCATCTGATGGGGGAAAAATGCATGGCATTACTAAAGCAGAGTTAAAGCTCTTAATATTAGAAGCCGCAGAAAAAGGTTCTGATCGCGCTTTGGCGCGGATTGGCTTGCATGACGAAAACGCCGTTCATGATGTAAAAGAATTGCGTGACTTGTTAGAAGGGTGGAGAGCAACTAAAAGTTCAGTTGGCAAAACTATTGTTAGGTGGGTAACATTGGCAGTATTAGGTTTTGTAGCAATAGCAGTATGGTCAGATATTAAAACAAAGCTCTAAGGGTATTGATTATGAAGATTATTCAAATTGTTCTGTTGTTTGTTTTCTTTTCACTCCCCGCAATGGCCGAAGATGATGATACAATAAAATCTGAAAGCACAGTAAGATCAGATGGTACTATGGAAACTACTATCAATAGCCCACCGCCTTCTGCGATAACACCACAAATAAGCGCAAGTAATTCTGATTTATGTACTGTAGGTGTAGCAGGGGCAGTTCAAACACAAATATTAGGCATATCTGCTGGTCGAACAGTCAGAGATATGAATTGCGAAAAGCTCAAAAATGCAAAGGTCATGTATGACATGGGGATGAAGGTCGCCGCTGTTTCAGTCATGTGCCAAGATGAAAGAGTGTTTGACGCGATGATGAACGCGGGGACGCCCTGTCCCAAGGATGGGTTGATAGGCGATAAGGCTAGATTGGCTTGGGAAATGCAAGCTGTTGAAGATCAAATTGAATATGAGCAAAATAGTCCAGTAAGGAATATATTTGATGGCAATACGGAAACAAAAATTGGCTTGGGGGTTATTATTAGCACTCTGGCCTTCTTACTCGCAATGTGAGCCATATACTTACGGAACAAGCTCAAACGCCGCTAGTGCCGCTTTAAGCTGGTCTATGGGCAATATTTTGCCTTCTGGAAGCGGTTTAGACATAAATGGCTTAATATATCGCTATAGAACTGTAAAAAACACTGAAGATGATATGAAGGTGCATATTGGCAATAAGAATGCTAATGGTGCTGGATATATATTTAGAGAAACAGATGATTGGTCAGGAGTGCCAAGCAATACTATTCTCAAGCAATTTTCATTAGCAAACATACCAGCACCTAATTGGGGTGATGGTTCTATTGAAATTGAAGGGCAGGGTTCAGTAGAAGACGCTGTTGTTATTTATACATTTAGAATGGACAAATGTTTTGACCCACAAGCTGACCCAAGCTGTGCTGGATATAAAGAGCCTATACCTGAAATACCTGAATATGAAATATACGATGCACTAAAAGATGATGCTGTTGTAGAAAATATTGAAGATGATTTAAATTATGACTATGATGAAGATGAAACTAAAATTGAAGATGATGAAGAGGAGGAAAAAGAAACGCGCCTTGAACTTGGTCTAACTGCATCTGCCAATGCAATGACACTTTTAAGAACTCAAGGTCAGTCTAGTATCATCAATGCTATGAATATAAAGACTAATATCGACATATACTATAATTCTGCAATAAATGGTGGTATATATAAAGATACAATGAATTTAAGTGACGCGGAGATACCAGATAATAAAAATGCTTTGCGTAATAATTTAGCACAACAAGTTTTGCATAATAAGTTGGTAGATATGCAGTATAATAAATGAGGTACAAAATGAAATATTTAACTATGATTTTAGCTACTTTTGCACTCCCAGCACTCGCCAATGTTGATATTGTCGGAAACGTAGAAGCTAAATGTGTAATACAAACAACTAAATCTGGCGTATATGGAAACCCTATTGCTAGTAAATTAAGCACTACACCAGCAGATGGAGGTGTATTGCCTGTTATTAGATATGATGTTTCTATAGCAGATGCTTATACAGCTAATATAACACACCCAACATCGTTTAGTTCATCACCATCGCTTACTGATACAGTGGCATGGACAGGAAGCACTAGCGTAACTCAAACGTCTGTTGCTGGAATGTCAGGGTATGAAGCCGCAAAAGTAGTAGTAAATTCAACCACAATCTTTGACTTAACATTGGCTGGTTCTACTTGGTTTTCTACAGCTTCAAGTGCGGTCTATGGAGCGGCTAAACCTTTTTCTGGAGGTACATATACCGCTTCAGTACTAGCAACGTGTATACCAAAGTAGTATTATTTATACTTTTTACTATTCTAGGCTTTATGTTGGGGGGCTATGCTCAAGCTCATGAGCAAACCCCAGCGTATCCTAAAATAGCACCATCGCATGTAAATGGTGTTGTTAAGGTACAATTGCAATTTCTGAATAGACGGAAAGAAATAAATTATTATGAAATAGGTTTATTTGATAAGAATTTTGATGAGTTAAATTTCACTACACAAAATAAAATAATAAAAATTGGATATGGAGAAAAAACAGATTTTGATGTTTATTTTAGGAAATCAGACTTAGATAAAGCAGTTTATATTTGTACTGCATCAAAAATTTTAAAATCAAATAAATCAAGGGCGGTAGTATCGTCCATAGTATGCTCAAAATTAGGTGGAGAGCCGCTATGAGATTAGTATTTGCATTATGTTTTATGGCTTCAACAGCAATAGCAGAGAATAGTTCTTTGTCTCTTGCATTGCCAAGCCCACCAATGAATTATCAATCAGACAGTTTTTCTACAGGTAATATGCGATGTAGCAATGCTGTTGGCGGTGGTGTTAATCTTGAATATGGCGTTACAGGCGTTCTTTCTGGATTGGATACAAACAGCAAAGGTCGTGATATAGGTGTATATGCAAGAATTGTTATTCCATTAGATAAACCTAAAGCGCGAATAAATTGTAATGACCTATATCAAATAGAGCTAACACAGCGCAGATTGGAAATACAAAAGCTACGCGATGAAATAGAAGCGCTTAGAAACTTACAAACTGAAAATTTGGAGTTTGAATGATGGTCGATACAACAAAAATAGCAGATGAAATAGACGGATTAGCTGATAAAGAAGTAAAAGTTGGTGGAATGAAGCTATCTTTTGCATCAGTTATGGCAATTTTTGCGTTCATTAGCACTATTGTAGGTGGTTTATATGGTGGGTTTGTACTTTATCAAAGAATTGAAGCTGTCGCTGGGTTGGATTTAGACGAATATCAACAGCAAATGCAGATTATGGACGCAAAGGTTTCTGGTATATCTATAAAAGTTGAAGAGAGCGTTGAATATACCCGTGACATAAAAAATGGGCTTCGGGATGATATTTTAGGCATAGAAAAACAGACTGATCGTGTGGAAGATACAGTTAGAACAATTGAAGATAGCGTCGATAACCTTCTACGGGAACACGAAACAAAGATACGCAATTTGATTGATGCGGCTGATGTGCGTTTTGAAAATCAGCGAGAACGTGTTAGGATCTCCCAAAGTGGTGCGATGAAAGAGCTAGAAGATAAACTAAATAAGAAATTACAACGGGCTCTTGATAACCCGTTATCTGATTAAGGAGAAAATAAAATGAGTGAATTTGATAAAATTGATACAGATGGAAGCGGTACTATTGATAAGTCAGAATGGGACGCGCTAGAGCTGGAAAATCGTCGTAAAGTTATGGAAGATGAAGATGCCCAGAGAGACTCACAGCGTCAAATGGCTTGGTTTTGTCTTTGGGGCATGTTGTTATATCCAGCTGGTGTTGTTGTTACTAGCGGCCTAGGACTGGACAAAGCCGCAAATATTATTGGTGATATGGCTAGTATATACTTTTTAAGTGTTGCTGGTGTCGTCGGTGTTTTCTTTGGTGTTACTAAAATGGGCGGCTCTAAGCCAAAAAATGGTGATTAATCATGTACCAATATTTTGTAAAAAATGTTTTAAAAGTTGTTGATGGTGATACCATTGATGTTGAAATTGATTTGGGCTTTGATTTGACTAAAAAAGAACGTGTCAGATTAGGTGGTATAGATACACCAGAAAGTAGAACTAGAGACTTAGAAGAAAAGAAACTAGGTCTTCAAGCTAAAGATTATCTCAAAAGCTTAATCATGAACGCTGATAAATTAATTGTTAGAACAGAAAAAGATGGCAAATTCGGAAGAATGATTGGGTATTTATACATGAACCCTGAAGCTACAGTATCGCTAAACCAAATGCTCATAGATGAAGGTTTCGCATGGATGTATGATGGCGGTACTAAGAAAAAGGATTTGCAAGAATTACGTGATAAAAGGAGGATGCAATAATGTTAGCAAGTTTAATTGGTCCAGTTACAGGTTTATTAGATAAAGTTATTGAAGATAAAGATCAAAAGGCCGCGTTAGCCCATGAGATCGCCACAATGTCCGACCAGCACGCTCAAGAGGCACTTATGGGGCAACTTGAGATAAACAAAGCAGAAGCCTCTAGCGGGTCTTTATTCAAAGGTGGATGGCGACCATTCATAGGCTGGGTTTGCGGTTTTGCTTTTGCTTATCATTTTGTACTACAGCCCCTTATAGTCTTTGGTGTAACAGCCGCTGGTGTTGATATGCCAGCTTTACCAGAATTTGACATGGGAAGCTTGCTTACAGTTATGATGGGTATGCTAGGTTTAGGTGGACTTAGATCAGTAGAAAAACTGAAGAAAATTGAGAAATAAAATGATATTAAATAAAGGACAGGTAAGTCAGCTTCTTAATGGTAACGATGAGTGGGAAGATTGGGTGAAGCCTCTTCAAACGATGTTGCCGCAATATGAAATAGACACTCCTAATAGAATTGCTATGTTTATGGCTCAATGCGGTCACGAAAGTAATAACTTCCGCGTTTTAAAAGAAAACTTAAATTATTCTGCGAAAGCTCTAAATATCATCTTCCCAAAATATTTTGAACGCGCTGGGAGAAATGCAGACGAATATCACCGACAGCCAGAAAAAATTGCGAATGTTATATATGCAAATCGCATGGGTAATTCTACGACTGAGAGCGGCGATGGCTGGCTACACAAGGGCGCGGGTGTCATTCAATTAACCGGAAAAAATAATCAAACTGCCTTTGCCGATAGTATTGGCAGAACACTTGAAAGAACAATTGAATACTTAACTACTAAAGAGGGCGCTCTTGAAAGTGCGTGTTGGTTTTGGAAAGAGAATAATTTAAATCGTTATTCTAATGATATTTTGAAAGCTACGAAAAAAATCAATGGCGGGAAAATTGGCCTTGAGGATAGAAAGCATCACTATGAGGACGCTTTATCAATACTAGGTGGAAAGGTAAATCCTGCTCCGCGTCCAACACTTTTAAAAGTTGGCTCTGAAGGTGAAGCAGTAAAGCTAGTTCAAGAAGCAGTAGGTCTTGAAGCTGATGGTGTATTTGGTTTGATAACAGAAAAATATGTCATGGCGTGGCAAAAAGAAAATGCTCTTGTTCCAGATGGTATTGTAGGAATTAAAACTTATAAGAAGATGGTAGGGTAAAAAATACTTGCATTTTTGCTAATGTATCTTCATATACCTCTGGTGGGTGGATTAATCTAACAATAACCATATAATGCGAACCGGCGAATTATGTCATTGTTGGTCACGTTGCTACCAAATGCGCTAACATTACTATCAACGTCCACCCACACGATTAATCATTTAATATTTGATCTGCATTTCTTGGTAATCTTGCATATCTAATAATGTTATTCACAGAAGTTTCTTTTAAGTCTAATATTAATGATATTGTTTTTGCATCAAATTTTTTGTGCATCAAATCATTAATTCTTTTACCATCTTCACTTAATTTAACTTTTTGTTTTATTCTTCCTCCTAAATTATCATGTTGTGAAGTTTTACCATATGCATAAATACTTTCTTTTGATTTTTTTGCACCAGCAGTCCCTTTTGCTGAAAGTTTCATCAACATTCCAACTTCATGTTCTGTAGGATTTCTTTTTTTAATTTTTTTGAATTCCAGCAGATAGTTTTTCATTTTTTGTGCTTTCTGATTTTATTTTTTTTAACAAGTATTTTATGTGATCTGAATAATAATACAAACACTCATCCTCCATAGATTTACTTAATGCAGTTAGATGTGCTTTTATAAATTCTTCATTTTTCATGGTGAAACCATAATCTATCAATCTTTTTTAAAGTTTCTCTGGTAGGGAAATGTTTTTTCGAATGTGATGTTTTCCCTTTTGGCTATTTGATAAATTTGCTGTTTGCTAATCCCAAGCTCATTAGCGGCTTCTTTCATTGTTTTCCCTGATTTGGCTTGCTTCGCAATTAGATCAACTCTTTCAGACATTTGTCGCTCCAATAGCTTTTTCCATTTTGACATTGATTAGCCTCCTAATTTAAAAATCTAATTCATTACTTAAAATGATATCAATAATGCGCTCTTCATCATGCTTTTCAATTTCATTTTGCAAGCGCTTAGAGATCGTTTTGCCAGTTTTGGCTTTAGAGTACCCTTCTATCTCTACAAGATGCTCTTGAGGCTCATCTGAGAAGCCAGAGGGAGGGTGATAGCTGTACGAAACATTTACTTTTATTTCGCACCCACGATATTCAAGATCAACGTCGATATTGCTCATGATGTTATCTCTTTAAAAGGTTCTGCAAGTGTACCATCATAAAAAACTCGGCGGATAGATGCAGATGTTTTACCCATATTAGTGACCCAATTTTTGGCAATGATTTCTCCTTGCTCGGGGCTATCAGCATCAAGCTCAATAAAATGTTCAAGATTTTCAGTCCGAACATGCACAACGAATGCTGGCTTGCGCTTTAACATGCGCTGATAAGCGGCTTCTTGTGATTCAAGAAATTTTAATGTATTTGGCATTTTTAACCTCCGAGTAAGTAATAAAATATATTAAGCGGCCATTTTTGGCCAAAAAGCAAAAGCAACAAACCCTGTTGAAGCAACAACGAACATTGAACCTTCTTCATCGATGATCACATCACCTACTGATACAGATGCCATACGTGAATGTCTTTCAATGCTTTCTTCTGGACCGATATTACCAATGTGAAAAACTTGGTTTAAGTCCTTTGCAGTGATAGTTGAAACATGCGTGTAATACTCTTCAGCAAACGCATCACCGGCAAGTTGAGCAATTTTCGTCCCCCTAAAGTCCATTGACATAGACATTTTCATTTTATACGCGGGGACTTCTTCACCAGCATTAACCGCGTCAACGATTTGGTTTGTAAGTTGGATTTGATAAACTTTAAATTTCATTTTTTTGACCTCCAAAAGATGTTTCATGAGGACTATATTATGTAATACTTTGCCAAAGTAAAGCTTTAATTTACTATAAAAGCAAAAAAGTTGGAGCTGAATGTTAACCCAGCTCCAAATACCTATATTATATTGCCGCGAACATCTTAGATGACATTGCCTCGGCTACTTTCTTTTCACGATAACGTGTGGTTACATCTGGTAATTTTGCGTCCATAGTATGTGTAGACCAGTGAGTAAGAGCATTGTAGACAGACCATTTATTAGAGCCCATACCACGCTGGTATTCGTCGTAGTGGCCTAAAAGATTATTAAGCTGGCGTTTATTGAACAACTCATCACTGCTTTTTTGGCTCATGTTTACAACTTTTGCTTTAAAAAACTTTTCCACATCTTGACGCTCAACTTTAGATTTTGTGTAATTTTTCCAAATGTCATTCTGATTGTGGAATATTTCTAAGCTGTTTTTGATAGTCTTTGCCGCATTCTCAATGTTTAGGTTTGTAGTGTGACGCGCCCAAACTTTTGAGATCATATCACTGCTTACCATCCCATTAAGGCAAGCTAAACGATATCCATCTGCCTGATTTTGATAAGCCCAAGCACCATCATAGCTATTAAAAGCTGTAGCGCGGAACGATACATAATCACCTTCGATTGGCTCTTGAACCAAATCATTGAACAAAACTTCAACTTTCAGTTTCTTGCCGCTATCAATGCAATGAACTTTAAATTCAAAATCAGAGCTAATATTGGCTTCTTTGATAGCTTCATACTGACCATTAACTATTTCGTCGTGACTGATCATCCGGTAGTTTTCTGAGTGAACTCCCATAAGGGTGTTTGTATCTGCACGAACTAAAGCTTTCTTGCCTTCTATGATACCAAGACCTTCTACCAATACAGGACGCTCTTCGACCTCAAAGTTCCAATCATTATCGTTTGTAAAATCTAGCATGTTGACCTCCTAAATGCTGTTTATATAGGAGAACTCGCTTTTATAATGTAAGAAGACAAGCAACTTTTTTCTATTATAGAAAATTAATGTATGGTTTGGCCTTCATCAATGCCGCTATAACCTTCAAGGCAAAGGTAGTCCCAAACATCATACACTGTAAATTCTTCTTCATTTCCTACCCAGCAAACAATAATAGCTTCACCTAAACCATTCTTTGCGGAGAATTGAGTATTAGTATTTATGGTGAGTGTATGTTCAGGATACATATCAGCAAGATGTGGGATCATCGCTCCAACAATAGCAAGATCACACTTTTCACCCATAGCAACATAAACAGTCTTTATATCTTCTCGCATTGACAGCCTCCGAAGTTATTAGCATTATACACAAATGTTGACGGATGATAAGAAGTTTGAGGTTACTTTTAAGGTTATTGGCGCTCCAGTAGGGAAAGCTAGGCCAAGGTTCACAAGAACTGGTCATACATATACCCCAGCTAAAAGCAAAAATTATGAGAAGAAAATTGCTCAAGAAGCTTGGGTTGCTATGGCAAATAAAAAGTTAAACCCTACCGAATGTTCTGTTCATGTTGAAATGGATGCTTATTTACCTGTTCCGGTAAGTTGGTCAAAGAAAAAACAAAACCAAGCAAGAATGGGGGCTTTGCGACCATCTAAGCCTGACATTGACAACATTATCAAAGCAATCTTAGACGGATGCAATAAAGTTATATATAACGATGATGCACAAGTTCATAGCATAAGGGCAAGAAAGCTATATGAAACTTACGAAAACCCACCTTCAATAGATGTTAAGGTATCTTGGGTATAACTATAATCCTCACCATATTTTTCTCTCCATAAATTCGGCTCTTTATGAATAGCTATTTTGGTATTATCCCAAAGACCTTGGTGATGGCCTTCACAAAGTGGTATCGCAGTTTTGTCAGGGCGCTTTTTACCCGAAAACCTATCATGTATCGGGTGGTGCGCTTGAGTTGGGCTTCGCTGGACTTCTCCAAATCTTCTGCAAATACAACACCTCTTCCGCCGCACTTCCTGCAGATAATTTCCATCTTTCTTTTCCTTTGGTTTTTTTGGGTTAGTCCACATTAATTTTTTGCCACCATATACGCTTCATAGAAAATTATCGCCGATTATATTGAAGCGTGACGTTGGAATGTACCTACATACTTCTATTTCTTCAGGAGCATTCAGGCGATTGGTATTTTTTAAAGTTACGCGGAAATCAGGTTTTTCCTGACCTATGTTATTCACATCAATCCATCCCGTGTCTTGTGACTTTGCCCAGTGAACTACAAAAAGAGATTTAATTCCAGTTATTTCTGTTTGTTGTCTGCCAGCAATGAGCTTAGTTAGGCTGATCATGATGCTATCAAGGTCATAATATTTATAATTCAAAACCCGCAATTCAACAAAGGCTAGTGGGTCTTGTCTTCTATGTGCAATGCAATCATATGAAGAAAATTTATGTTGATGCTCAACTTTGCAATTCCATTTTTTAGCTAAAAGATTTGCAACATATTTTTCCTTTTCGACATGGCTTTTATTCAAGTACTGTGGGGTCATATTGTAAAGTCTCCGATAATTTAGCCATAGCTTGATCAAAATATTCATTAAATTCTTTTTGATTCATTTTGCTGTAGGCGATGCTGTCAGGTATGTAATAAATACCTCCAGATGCTTGATTAACTACTGTTCTGTAATGTCCGCAAAGCATCTTTAGATCATCGTGCAAATGCGCTGATGTTGGCCAGAGGTTAGTATCTTTGACTACTTTACCTAAGATTGCCCAATATAATTTATGATGTGGGTTTGATCTATCTGCTACAGGTTTTACATCATAAAGCTGACCATTTGGATGAGCTTCTATTTCATCTGCATCATATTGAGTGAGGGGCAAAAACTGCCCTTCACGCTTTTCGACTTGAAGCTTGGGTTTAAAACGGGATTTCATCATCTAAATCTTGCTGTTGATGATTTTGTGTTTCCGGCTTTTGGTATTGTGCCATTTGTTGTTGGCCTTCATCCATTTGGGGTCGGCCACCAACAAGCTCAATGTCTTGCACCCTACAGTTTAAAGAGCTTTTACCATTATATTCTCTCATACTTAACTCACCATCCACATAGACCTTAGTGCCTTTGTTTAAAAATGGAGAGAGATTTACAGCTAAAGCGCCCCATAGTGTGCATTCAATATAAGTGACTTGTTTAGTTCTGCGGTCATTTCTAGCAATACTGAAGTTCAAGACCTTTGTTCCATTAACTTCTCTTAATTCATTGTCTCTTGTGACATTTCCGATAGCGGTAATTTTTAGCATTATAACATTCCTAATTCTAATTGACGTGTTTCTAGAGAGTGTTCTATTTTTGTAGCAAACTCTGCATCCTCTTGTCTTATTTCTTCAATAAGATCAAAACCATTTGTAAGTTGTGATGCTAACAATTCGCTGTCAGCTGACCCAATAAATTTCATAAACCTAACCCCACGCTCAGTTGGTGTTCCTTGAGGTTGTTTTGGCGGGGTCATAGGCGCTTTATTTAAGGGCTTCTGAGGGGCTTTACTATTTCCACGGCCAGTTGCCGCATTTCCATCATCATCTTCAACAGGAACGCCTGATATAGCCGCTAGGCCGTATCTACGGGCATAGGTAATAGCTCCGCCCAATGACTGCATATCGTTGGCCTTGTATTCAAGATAAACCCTGCCTGAAAAAACTTCTCCAGAGTTGTGAATGAATGACGTTTCAACATATGAGCCCAATGCATCCTTGCTTGGGGTTTGTACGATAGCAAACCCATTAGCATGAAAAGCAGGGTAAACAGCATTTTGAACAGCTGTAAGGTCAGCATATGTATTTTTTAAAAATGGGTTTTTAGAGTTTTTAATCGCCGCACCCATTTGAGCTTGAGATAGAGCGAATGCTTTAATAGCTTCTGATTTTTCTTTTGACATTATTTCATCCTCACAGATATTGTTTGTTGGCCGGTGACTAATTCTGCACCATCTATTTCTACACCAGCTTTTAGCTGTTTTTTGATCTCAGCCTTATCTGGGGTAACTGTTGTTTTGCAAAGTTGCGTTGGAATGGCTTTTTCGTCTTTTATGACTACGCTCTGCATACCATTTCTCAATGAAACTGTTGCAAGTGGGTGGGGTATTTTTGTTTCATCACAACAAAGCATAACTGTTTTAAGTATTTTATTTAGCCGTACTTTGCGTAAATCCATCAATGATTTGCGCTCATTGTAGCGTTTGACCATTTCTTGACAAGCAATCATGCCGGCTTCCGCGTCTGACAATTCCTTAAGTACCTGTCCGACCAAATCTAAGACATCAGTTTCAGCATCTAGGGTATCCCAAAATGCATCTTGATCGTCTTTGTAAGGGGCAAGCTCTTCAGCAATAGACGTAATCAACAGGGTGTTAACTCTCATCATTGTTCTCCTTAGTATTATAAAGTTCAATAGCACTAACGATTGCTTTATCTATAACTTGAAAAGCATCAGCTGGAAAAACTTGAGTATTGAATTGAAGTTGAGTGATTTCACCTTTATCTTGTTTAGAGATTAAATCAGTTGTCCTATTTGCAATGGCAATAACTATTTGTTCTTTTACAAATCTAATAGGCGGGTTTTTTATTGGTTTTAGCATTTTGACCTCCAAGTTGCTACTTGCTTAGTATTGCCATATGAGCAATAAAGGCAATAGGCTTTTGCCTTATTCGCAAAAAAAGGAGCTTAAATTGCAGATTGAAGACATACAAGAAGACTTGAGTAGTCTACGTGAAAAGCTTTCTGACAGGCGCTTAAAGGTTGTCGCAGAAAGGATTGGAATGACTTATGCCGCACTTAGTCGTATCATGCGAGGGGGTAAGCCTTCAAAAAGAACGATTGATAAATTGCAAAAATATTTGAATACTGAAAAATGAAAAGGCCATGTCACTACTTACATCAAGGACATGGCCAATAACATCTAAATGGAGGTCGCCATCTATGGAAACTATAATAACACTAAATACATCAAGCGCAAGGGGGATTAAAAATGTCCTTTGAAGCAGTGAATTGGGCATGGAAGCAAAGAAAGCTTACTGTGCATGAGAAAATGGTATTGTTAGCTTTGGCTAATAGACATAATCCTGATTATGGATGCTTTCCTAGCATTTCAAAGATTGTTGAAGATGTAGAATTTTCAAAGTCTACTGTAATTAGGTCAATAAAAAATCTACAAGTAAAAGGATATCTTAGTGTGGAGGCGGCCAAGAGAGAAAATGGCAGTCAAACATCCAATAGGTATTTCTTATCATTTGAAGTTGAACCCCAGTGTCAGCCTGACACCCCCCCTAGTGTCTCAGAGACACTCCCCCCCGTATCAGAGAGACACCCCCATAAACAGGTAATATCTAAACAGGTAAGTAAAACCATATTAAGATCAGTTGAGCTCGGATTTAAAGAGTTTTGGAATTGTTATCCAAGGAAAATTGGGAAGACTAATGCAGAGAAAGCTTTTATCAAAGCTTCTCATTCGGTTGGTGTAGATGTGATACTTGATGCTATTAAGCCGTTTGCTGTGAGTGTAGCGAAAAAAGAAAAGAAATTTATACCTCACCCTGCAACTTGGCTCAATCAAGGCAGATGGGATGATGAGTTGGAAGAAATAGCATCTACATCATCATCAGATTATTTAGACCGCCTCTTTCGGGGTGGAGTATTAGGGATAGAAAACAAATGAGATATGAACATAGAAAACAATTGGTATCGGCTTGGCTTTTTAATTTATTGAAGAGGTATGAGCCCCCAAGCCACCTTGATGAAAACGCGGCAAGGGAAGAAATGGTGCTAATGGTTGAAGATATAAACAGTGAGCTACCAAATCTTGATGATCATGCATTTAAAGAGCATTTAGAAAAAGTTGCGAGATATGTTCGTAAAAGCCAAGTATCTAGAAAATGGCCTTCAATAGCCATGTTTATGAAGGGTGTTCGGGAAAATTCAAAAAACTTTAAATTAAAAGAACAGATTGGGACTGACACTAATGATTGGTCAAATCCATTAGTTATTAATGCAAAAAGAATAAGAAATGGTGAAGCTGTTTGTCAAACTTATTTAAGTGGTACTAGATTGAAAGAAATGCTCAACAAAGGTCTTATTACATCAGACAATATTAAGCCTTATAAATTATCACTTGATAATCTGGTAAAAATTAACGAATATAACGATGTTTGACTGCTCTCAAACGCCAGATCATTACTGATTTGACTGACCCTTGCTTATGGCAGGGGTCTTTTTTATTTGCGTTCCATGCAATTTATGATTACAAAAATTACAAATAAGTAAAAAAAGGCTATCAGGATGAAAGTAGAACAAATCAAAATAGAAGAAATTCTGCCTTATGATCAGAACCCCAGAGACAATTCTGCCGCTGTAGAAAAGGTTGCTGACAGTATTAAGGAATTTGGATGGCAACAGCCGATAGTTGTCGATGAAGAAAAGATTATTTTGGCCGGTCATACGCGCCACCTAGCGGCTTTAAGCATGGGCTTGAAAGAAGTGCCAGTATTGATAGCAAAAGGTCTTACAGAAGCACAAAAAAAGGCTTACAGGATTGTTGACAATAAGACTTCAGAGCTCGCTGAGTGGGACAAAGAGTTATTAAAGTCAGAATTTTTAGCACTTCAAGAACTAGATTTTGACTTAAATCTCACTGGATTTGACCTTGATGAGATTGCAAGAATGTCTGGTGAAGACTTAATGCAATTTGATGAGGAGCTTGATGAGATTGATGAGAGCTTAGAATTTAATGATTTGGATGGTGCAAATGCAAATCATGTAAAAATGCTAATGCTTTATTTAGACACTGATACAGAGCCTAAATTCAAACAAATGTGCGTGAAGATACAAGAAAAACATGGTATAGATAATTTAACAGACGCAGTATATATGGCGGTATCAAATGAGTGTAAAGATTTATGAAGCGAAAGCTCACGGAACTTTTGAAGAATGGGGAGAGCGTTCAGGTTCTCTGATAAAAAACGACGAAATTGACCACATAATTGATTATGATTGTGATGCTTATGATAGCGATGGCAATCCTCTTTTTATGTTTAGAAAAAATGTAATACCTAAAGCGTTATGTAAACAGGCATATGGTATTTTAAGACATGCCGCGACACCAACAAATAATCGTGGAAGCGCGGCTGGTGAGTTTACTGCATCAGAAGATAAAACACTTACAGGATATTCTGGTGTTATTGGTGGTGAGAAAAAACAAAAGAGATTTGCTACAATCACAAAAGATGGATATGTTTCAAACACTTTAAGAGCCAAAACAGTAAAAAGCGGTATAATTGGATACTTTGACCGAACAGTGAGGTTTCCTTATTGCCGGCAAACTGCTTGGACAGAAAAAAACTTTGATCAGTTTCGTGGCGCTTACCCATATATAAAGCACATATCTGATCAATTTAAAGATGCATGCCCTGATCGTTGGAGCGCACAAAATGAAATGGCGCAAAAAACAAACGCAGACTTCTTGATTGGCGATACAGTTTTCACGACAGTCACAGTCAATAAAAATTTTAGAACAGCCATACATACAGATGCTGGAGACTTCAAAGGAGGTTTCGGTAATATTGCTGTTTTGCAAGCGGGTAAGTTTGAAGGTGGATATACTTGTTTGCCGCGCTACCGAGTTGGATTTGACGTGCGAAATACTGATATTTGTTTTTTCAACGTACATGAATGGCATGGAAACTTAGAAATAAAAGCGAAACAACCTTATGAACGTATATCTATTGTAAGTTATTATAGAGAAAATATGTTTCGGTGCGGTAATGCAGATGAAGAATTAAAGATTATCAAGGGTCGAAAAGACTTAACTGGTCTTAACGCGGAGCAATAATATGTGTGGAATAGTTGCCGCCTTTGACCCAAATGGTGTCGACATGATTTTATTTAGAAAAATGTTGCTCCAAGCTATGATAAGAGGACAGCACGCTACTGGTATAAGCTACTTTGAAGATGGAATTATCAAAACCATCAAAGAACCCGTAAAAGCCAGCTTGTTTGAAATTCCTACAATCAAAACTGTAGCAATAATTGGACACTGTAGATATTCAACAAGTGATTTAGAGTATAATCAACCGATTGCAGGGGAAGATTATTCTATTGCCCATAATGGAGTAGTAACACAGCTACCACCGGAGGAATGGGAAGAGTTTTATGGGTTTGAGACCACAGGGCGCAATGACACTGAACTATTGTTATTAGCTTTTGAAAAAGATTTACACCCTATGGAGGCATTCCCAAAGGCTTCTATTTCATGTGCGCTTTTAGTTGCAGAAGGTAATGGAGAAGAGCTAGGTTTCTTCCGAAATGGTCAAAGGCCGCTTTGGTATGACTATGACGATGAAACAGGCGCTTGTTATGTTGCAAGTACTGAAGATATTTTCAACAGAAGCGGTGACTTTCATCATTTAACGCGATGCAAAGCGGGTGAACATCATCGTGTCACAATTAAAACCGGTCACATGGCTTATGCGATGGTCGAAGGCTTTGAGGACTTACAGCCATGAGGCTGACAGAAGAAGAGGAAATTTTAGACCTCATAAAAAACTCAAAAGATGGTCGAAATACTAAATTCCTTTCAGCATCACATAGTCTTTGGAAAAGATTTGGCAATTATGACAGGTATCCGCCTTTAGTTCATGATGATAATGGAATTAAGAGTGTTATATACGCGACTTTTTCTGTGAGAACTAGGTATGTGAATTTATATGAAATATGCACAGTTCAAGGCCAAGAGGGAAAGGGATACGCCTCAAAAGCTTGGGATAGTTTCTTAGAACACTCTATACAGCATGATATGGGTAGGCTGAAAATGAGTTGCACTCCTAGTAGCGTTAGCTGGCACTATAGAAATGGCCTTGTTTTTTGGGCAGTAGACCCAACAGGTTCATTAAGGTCAGATCAGCCCATTTTTGCTACTAGAGAAGAACAATTAGAATTTAGAAAGAAAGCAATTGAAAACCCTATAGTGTGCTTACCTGATGTGAAAGTTATACAAAAATTAAAGGCTGAAGGTCTAGAAGATCATAGTTTCGGCGTAAAAAAAGCCGCGCAAGTAATGGGCGCAATAAAAGAGGTAAAATCAGCTTGGCTTCGGAAAGCTTTATTCAAACAAATATAGATTATCGTAAAAAAGATAATCGCAAAGAGGCATTCATTAGATGGTTTGCTTGGTCTTTGAGGTATAAAGATTGTGACCCCGCTTTGTGGATGATGAAATATATGTTTGACCGATATGAGTTTAATATAGAGCAAAGACTATGGGTTTGTTGGTTATATGGAACTACTTATTATGCTCCGACTTCTTGGGTAATATGGAATGAGTTCCCAGACTTTGAGCTTGTTGGGGAGAAGAGGCTTGAGGAATGGAACAATATAAACTATAAAAGACTTAGATATCAGACAGATACAAAGTATAATAAAGGCCACCTCCCAAAGCAATTTTCCTCTTATTACGAATGGGTTCATACAAATAATCCAGACGGAACACAAAGAGCGAAGTTTGAAAAGATTATGCGCTCTACAAATGACCCATTCAAAGCTCTATGGGGAGAGATAAGCGGTTCTTTATATAAGTTTGGAAGATATTCCACTTGGTTTTACATGCAAGCATTAAAGCAATGCGCTGATATACAAACCGAGCCCCCAGACCTTGTTCTCAGGGATGATAAGGGAAGTAAGAGCCACAGGACAGGCTTGTTATATGCTTTGGGTCTAGAGGAGCTTGCCGGACAAAAGCTGGATGATAGTCAGGTTCAAATGCTTGAGCTAGAAGCTGGTTCTATTCTAAGCGAGACAAACAGTAGATTTGGTACAAAGGGTGACTTTTACGATATGGAAACATGCCTTTGCTCCTTTAAGAAGATATTCCGTGAGCGAGACGGGCGCTATCTTGGATATTACCTAGATAGACAGGCAGAAGAAATTAGCAGAGTGCAGAATGATGGATGGACTGGTGTAAACTGGGATGTTTATTGGCAAGCTAGAAGAGAAACAATTCACCCTATGTTGGCGGCTTCAAGAAAAATAAAAAAAGATAAGTTTAGTGATTTCTTAAAAAAGGGTGATTTTATGAGGAGTATGTTCTGATGTTGAGATGTGTAGCTGTAGGGGGAGAACCCGCAACTGGTAAAACAACCATGATGAAAGAAGTTTATAATTCAATGAAGGTCACACATAATTTAAAAGGTGGTCTTTTGCGAGGTCATATTAATAACGATAGCTTAGTAAGCTTGATGGGTCTTTATAACTCTGGTGGGACTTTTTTAGGTACAGACAGACTATCAATGGCGGTTAATAAAGACTTTCAAAAATATGTGAAACTTAGGAAGAGGCATATAATATTTGAAGGCGACAGGTTATTCACAAAAGATAATTTAAAGCTAATAGAACAGCATTATGATTTAAGGATTATTATTTTAAGTGCATCAAAACAGGTTTTGCATGAAAGGCACGTACAAAGGGGAGATACCCAAAGTGATGTATTCTTAAAGGGTAGAGCCACAAAAATACGCAACATTTCCGCAGAGTTTGGGACAAAGGTAGAGCATAGATCATTAACTGAACCATCTCATTCTATACAAATGGCAAAAGAATTGCTACAATGGCTAGAAACAGGCGAATAAGAGAGGGCGGTCAGATGTCTCCACGCTCAGACAGTAAATTAGATCAGGTTAAGACAGAAAAGCTCAGATTAGAGTTTGTTGAAGGCTACATTGATGATGGTGTTAGGGTATTCCCAACAATAGATGAATTAATCAAAAAACACGATTTACCTGTTAAGACTGCATACAAAAGATCAAAAGATGGAGATTGGCAAGGCCAAAGAAACCATTTTAAATCTCAATATGAAGCGCAAAGGTCTATCCAAAGGGCAAAACGCAAAGCTCAAAAGGCTGATAAGTTTGATGACACCGCAATGACTTTATCGGAAAACATCTTTGCAAGGATTGGTAGGAAGCTAACATTAGCGGCTCAACAAGATCGTGCAACAGGGGGAGATAGCCTATCAACTCCAGAATTAAAGGACATAGCCGAAACTGTCCTAAAGGCTCAAAAGGCTGGCAAGCTTGCTTTAGGTGAAGCCGCAGAAATTAGACAGGTAGTATCAGATGACAGCATCCCAACAAGCCTCACAAGAATTATTGACCAATTGGACGAACTTGCCGAGAAAAAGTCACAAAGGGCTAGCCACACTATACAGTGATTGGGTTGATACGGCGAGAAACGAACAAGTTACCCCTATGGGTGATTGGGCTGTATGGCTTATACTTGCTGGTCGTGGATGGGGAAAAACAAGAACCGGCGGCGCTGATGCGGCTGTATATGCATTAAAGAACCCTAACACGCGAGTTGCAGTTGTTGTGCCTACATTTGGAGACTTAAAGAGAGTAGCATTCGGCGGTGAGAGTGGAATACTTTCTTATTTACCTAAAGAATGCCTCCTATCTGGACGCGGTCAGGGTTATAATAATACTGCTCAAGAGATTAGGTTGTATAATGGCTCAGTCATACAAGGCTTTGCGGCAACAGAACCAGATAGACTTCGTGGTCCGCAATTTCACAGAGCATGGTGTGATGAGATAGCCGCGTGGCCTTATCCAGAAACATTTGATCAGCTGATGTTTGGCTTGCGTCTTGGCGATAATCCACAATGTGTAATAACAACAACACCCAAACCAACGCCTCTTATCAAGAATTTGCTTAAACGGACAGGAACTGTGATTACTCGCGGAAGCACTTTTGATAATGAAGAAAACTTAGCGGCTGGAGCTCTGGCACAGCTTAAAGAAAAATACGAAGGCACAAGACTAGGTAGACAAGAGCTATATGCAGAGGTTCTTGAGGATATTGAGGGCGCTCTTTGGAATTGGAATATGATTGAAGGTTCTAGGCTTAAACCTGAAAATTTGCCAGACCTACAAAGAATTGTAGTTGCAGTAGACCCAGCGGTAACAAACACGGAAAGCAGTGATGAAACAGGCATTGTTGTAGCTGGCAGATGCTCCAATGGTAAGTTTTATGTACTAGAAGATAGAAGTTTACATGGAAGCCCTGACACTTGGGCGCGTGAAGCTGTTCATGTTTTTCATAAATATAATGCTGATAGACTTATAGCTGAAGTCAATAATGGTGGAGATTTGGTCGAAAGAGTGGTAAGAACAATAGATAGGCAAATACCTTACACTGCTGTAAGGGCGAGTAGAGGCAAGATTATACGGGCTGAACCAATCGCGGCGCTTTATGAGCAAGGCAAGGTTCATCATGTTGGAGAGTTTAAAGCATTGGAAGACCAGCTGACATCTTTTACACCCGAGGGTCGAAAGTCCCCTGATAGATTAGACGCTCTAGTTTGGGCATTAACGGATTTGACCCAACAAACAGGGCAACCAATATGGAGAATTAGCTAATGGCATTTTTAGATAATTTGCGGAAGGTTTTTTCGCCGCAATCATTTGAACAAAAAGAAGCACCAAAGGTATATATGTCGGGTAACTCAATATACTCAGCCAATAGGCGCGATGATTTCAAAACATACGCGACCGAAGGGTATCAGCAAAACGCTATTGTGTATAAATGCGTAAATGAAATTGCTAATGGCGCGGCTTCAATACCATTTAAAGTTTTCCAAGGCGACATGGAGCTTGAAACACACCCTATTATTAGCCTTCTTAATAGACCTAACCCAACAGAAGCTGGAATTGAATACTTCCAATCACTTTATAGTTATCTTTTGTTGTCTGGAAATAGTTATGCTCTTGCTAGTTCTGTAAATAATTTGCCCTCAGAGCTTTATATGTTGCGCCCTGACAGGATGAAGGTTGTTGCAAGCGATACGGCAGTTCCAAAGTCTTATGATTATTATTTAAATGGACAGAAAGTTCACTCATATCCAGCAGACCCAATTTCAGGGCAGTCAGAAATTAAACATTTCAAAATGTGGAACCCATTAGACGACTATCAGGGATTATCACCCCTTATGGCGGCGGCTATTGATTTAGACCAACACAACATGATTGCAAAGCACAACGTGGGCTTATTGATGAACGGGGCGCGTCCATCCGGCGCAATAGTCTTTAAACCAAGGGATGAGAACGGCAATAGCTTGATGCTTAGTGATACACAGCGCAAGCAAGTCAGTGATGACTTAGGTAGACACTTCTCTGGTACAAAGAATGCTGGCCGTCCTATGTTGCTGGAAGGCGATTTTGATTGGAAAGAAATGGCGTTATCTCCACGCGATATGGATTTCCTACAGCACAAGCATATGGCGGCAAAGGACATCGCGCTTTGCTTTGGCGTACCTTCTCAGCTGATCGGCATTCCTGACAGTCAGACTTATGCCAATGTTCAAGAGGCTAGACTTGCTCTATATGAGGAAACAATCATTCCCCTTGCAAAGCGAGTACAGAGTGATCTTAATGAATGGCTATCCCCAAGTTACGGCGATAATATAAAAATCGTATATGACATTGATGCTATTCCAGCTATGACAGAGCGCCGCCGCCGTGTTTATGAAAACGTGACTTCGGCTGTTCGTGAAGGCATTATAAGCCGCAATGAAGCTAGAGAAAGGCTCGGTCTAGAGCCAATCAACGGCGGTGATGAAGTTTATATCGCGGCAAACCTATTCCCGTTAGGTGGGGCGGATGTTGCTACAGATGATGGCGCGGACGTTGAGGACGCAGGAAAAGACGCTTATGGAGAAACCAAGTTAGATTTTTATCCAGACGGGGAGGAAGTCCCACCTTCTTTGCCAGAAGCATATGCAATGGGAGACGATGAAAAGTATTGCGGTAATTGCATTCATAACATCGAAGGGTATTGCGATTTGTTTAATGCTGACATTCGCTCAGAGTATGTTTGCAAGCGCTGGGCTGATGAAGGCGAGACAAAAGCAGAAAGTGACATTGAAACCATTCCGACAGCCTCAATGGGTCAAAATGCTCAACGCGGCCTAGACCTTCGCAAAGAATATGGCAGGGGTATGACACAGGTTGGAGTTGCAAGAGCAAACCAACTTATAAGAAAAGAGCGTCTTTCTCCAAGAACAGTCCGAAGAATGCATAGTTTCTTTAGCCGGCATGAGGTTGATAAGCAGGGTCAGGGCTTTAGACGCGGTGAAGAGGGTTGGCCGAGTGCGGGGTTAATTGCTTGGCTAGGATGGGGCGGTGATGAAGGTCAGTCTTGGGCTAGAAAAAAGACAGCGCAACTAGACAAAGAAAGAGATAAGTCTCTGGAGCTTCTTAGCCATTACGCAGACTGGGCTTCAGCACCTAATCATCCAGAAATAAAAGCTGAAGAAGTTAGTGATGCTGTAAAAAAAGGATTGGCCGAAAAGGTTAAAGACCACAACGAAAAGCATGGTAACAGTAAAGGCAAGAAAGTAACCCAGAGGATGTTAGAGGCTGTTTTTAGGCGCGGAGTAGGCGCTTTTAACACTAACCCTCAGAGCGTTAGACCTAGCGTGAGTAGCGCTGATCAGTGGGCTTATGCGCGGGTAAATGGCTTCTTGAGTGCAGTGAGAACAGGG